>Ga0302314_10000260_pt1 | contig 94689 bp, 89 predicted proteins | sample III_Palsa_N2_3_FD_200533 | JGI IMG/M metagenome (GOLD analysis project Ga0302314, IMG submission 200533) | Peat permafrost microbial communities from Stordalen Mire near Abisko, Sweden - III_Palsa_N2_3 | ecosystem: Environmental > Terrestrial > Soil > Palsa > Peat permafrost | place: Sweden... | reverse complement strand
CGAAGGCCGCGATCTACCGGCTGACGACGAGCGTCAGGGAAAGCACCCGCTCGCGGCACAGCTTCGCCACCTACAGCCTCCCACTACCCATCGCACTCGACTAAAGCCGACGCGGGGACTCGAACCCCGGACCCCCTCCTTACCATGGACAGGCACAGGGGGGCTCCTTGTCGGTTGAGTCCCGTCGTTGCTGGGCTTTTATGTCCCGTAGAGACTGTGTGGGACGGGCGAGGGAACACTTTTCCCCCGATAACGCCCCAAAAAGCCCCAAAAAAACGCCCCAGGAACGACCGGGCACTTCTGGTCATTTGGAGCGCCGATGATATCGCGGTCGGCGGCGACCGCGCTAGGATTCGGGCTCGCGCCGACGTAGCTCAGCTGGTAGAGCACCTCCATGGTAAGGAGGGGGTCAGGGGTTCGAGTCCCCTCGTCGGCTTGGCCAAAAACCGCATAGGCAAGCGGTTTTCTTGCTGCCCTGGAGACTCGTGGTGCTCTGGGGGCGTTATCGGGGCAAGTCAGAGACAGCGCGGGAAGGGTGTTACGCGCACGCCCATACGGAGTTCCAGGCACCCCGGTAGCCAACGCGGCATATGCGCGGCTCAGCGCGTGCTATCGTTTGGTACCGAAGTACCGAGATATCCCTATGTCGCGAGCGCAATCCCCGATCAAGGTCCATGAGGCCACCAAGGAGAAGGTTCGCTACGCCGCGCTGATGTCGGGCCTGAAGCAGGCGGAGCTGGTCGAGCGCGCGGTCGACGAGTACGTGGACCGCCACCGCGACCAGTTCGCACAGCGCATGGAGCGTGCGCAGCAGGCGCTGCTGGGCGGCAAGGCCTCGGCCCTTGCATACTCGCTGGGGGTCGAGGAGGCCGACGTTCAGCGTGTCGGTGGAGTGTCCTCAGATCAGCTCGGCGACTCGCCCAAACCGAGTCGGGCGACCTCGAACCAGGCGAGCTCACCCGACGGCCAGTCAGCGCGAGGCTCCCACAGATCAGCCTCCGCCGCAGCCAAGACCAAGCCGAACAGCACGTCGCGCAGGCGCTCCTCACCGAAACGCCCGTCGGTCGCCTGAGTCGCGATGGCGACCCACACCTCCTCGCCAGACGCGGCGACGTGACGCGACACCCACGACGAGCATCGCCCGGCGCGCCGAGACGCCTGCTTTGTGGCAAAGCGGTAGTCCGCGAGGTCCGCGCTCGGACGAGTGCGCCGCGTCCGATGCAGCCACGCCGGGCGCGACCACCGAGACGCCCGCCCTCGGTCAAGAAGAGGGCTGTGCTCAAAGGCGCGGGTCGGACCGCAACCGCCCTGAGCGTTCCTCCGCCCGCCGCGTCTGCGAGCCGCCCCAGCCGCTGAACTCCGGTGACATCTACGATGCGCCCGTCGGGCCGGCGCACCGGAACGTGCAGGGCATCCGCGCGCGGCGCAATCATCTTAAGGTTCATGACCGCCGACGAGCACCTTCCGCATGGCCGCTAGCCGCTCCGACGGCGGCGCGCTGCTGCAGCGCGCCTACGATGACCTCGACCTGCGAGGCGAGGATCTCCAGGCCGCCGCGTCGTCCCCCGCCGGCGCCTCGGAACCCGCCGTGTGGGCGGAGCTGGGGGACTGGTTGCTGCTCGGCGAGCGCGTCGGCGTACAGCAGATGTTCTTCCTGGGCGGCAACCCGGTGCTCGTGTTCTCCACTCTGGACGCGGCGGCGGATGAGCGGGAGATCATGGCGCTCTACCGCCGCGCCTGGTGTATGGCCCGCCCGCGCTGTCTCTTCGTCGCGCTCCATGACGAGCTACGCGTGTACGCCCTTGACGAGCCGCCTGTCGCGCCGGCTGAGCTCGGACGCCGCATTGAGCCGCTTGAGGTCATCAGAAGTGCTCGGGAGGTGGGCAGGATGCTCGCGCGCTTTCATCGCGACCGGCTGCAGTCAGGCGTCGCGTTCGAGGACGCCGAGCTCTCAAGGACGGGCGGCCGCGCGGAGGAGCGACTGCTGCGCGACGTGCGTGCGGCGATCGCGGCGCTGATCAACGGTGGTCTTGCGCCACGCCACGCTCACGCTCTGATCGAGCGCGCGATCCTCATCCGATACCTCGAGGATCGCCGCGTCCTCACCGAGGACTACTTCCAGCTGGTCGCCGCAGGGAGCTCGAGCTGGCGCCGTGCGCTCTCGGAGCCCGGTAACACCCCAGACCTGGGGAGGCCGAGCAGCTTCATTCGCTGCCTAGCTGACCATGGGCTGACCTACGCGCTGTTCGCGCGGCTCGCCGAACATTTCAACGGCGACTTGTTCGTGCCGGATCCCGACGAGCACGACGCGGTCGCGCCGGAGCACCTCCTGCTGCTGCAGGACCTGCTTCAGGGCGTTGCGGACTCATCGCAGGAGCCGCTGTTCCTGTGGGCATATGACTTCGCGGTCATCCCAACGAGCCTCGTCTCGAGCATGTATGAGCTCTTCTACAACAAGCAGGACGCGGCGAATGCGGAGGCGAACACGCACTACACACCACCCGAGCTGGTCGAGTTTATGCTCGCGGACGCGCTGACCCCTGACGTACTGGATCGCGAGCCGCGGGTATGCGATCCGGCGTGCGGTTCGGGGATCTTTTTGGTCGAGGCGTTCAGGCGGATTGTTCGCCACGAGGCTGCGAGGACGGGGAAGCCGCCCTCGACGGCCCGCCTTCGCACGTTGCTGCTGGAGCGGATCGCCGGCTGCGATATTGACGCCGCCGCTGTGCGCCTAGCCGCGTTCAGCCTGTACGTCGCGTTCCTGAACTACCAGTCCCCGCAGGACATCCTGAAGGCCGACCCGTTGCCGGCACTGATCGATCGGGGCGACGGGAGCGATCCGCCAGCGCCGCTCGTGGTCGCTGACGCCTTCTCGCCAACCCAGCCGGGTGACGAGGAGCAGAAGGATGGTCAAACACCACTGCCATGGCGGCAGCAGTCCTTTGGCATGGTGGTCGGGAACCCACCGTGGAGCGAGCCGCGCGGCCCCGCAGAGCGCGGCGAGCTCTGGGCCAGGGAGAGCAAGCTCGCGTTCGGCGACCGCAGCCCCTCGCAGCTGTTCCTCTGGCGAGCACTCGACCTCCTCGCTAGGGATGGGGTCGGGGCTATGCTGATCAGCGCAAAGGTGCTGTTCAACACGCGAACGACCTCGCAGCGATTCAGGACGCAGTGGCTGTCGGCGGCACGGGTGGAGCGAGTCGTGAACTTCAGCGAGGTCCGCCGCGAGTTCTTCCAAACCGCGGTTGCCCCATTCGCGCTCGTGCGCTTCGCGCACGGCGATGGCGCCGGCGACGGCGAGTTCGTGTATGAGACCGCGCGGCGTGTGCCATCGGGCCGCCGCGGCTCGGCCGGGCTCGCGCGCCTTGACCGGCGCGTCGTCTCGCAGCGCTCGCTCCGCGAGCAGCCGCGGCTGTGGAAGGTCTACAGTGCTGGCACCCACCGCGACGCGGCGCTGCTCGCCCGCCTCGGTTGCGAGGAACGCCTCGCCGACCTGCAGCCCACGAAGCCAAAGGCGCAGTACGGCTATCAGCACGCCCATGCCAATCAGCGCGACGCACATCCGCCCGATGCAAGCTGGCGCAGTCTCGCGAGCTTGAAGACCTTCGAGTCGTGGGGTCCGATACGGGATGCGTGGCTAGAGACGGTGAGCGAGCAGGTGAAGTTTGCACCAGACCCCGCTCTATTCCTGCAGCGCACGCTGGTCGCGCGGCGCTTCGTCAGCCCTGGCTTCGGCCCGCACGCACGGCTGCTGCACGAGCCGCTCGCGTTCAGGCACACGGTCTACGGGATCCCGATGGGCCATCTGCCATTGTGGCAGGCGCGGGTGGCGCTCGGCACGCTGCTCTCCTCGCTTGGGCGCTACTGGCTCTATATGGTTTCAGGCTCGTGGGGTACCTGGAAGGATGAGATCCGGTCGGAGGATCTACTGGACCTCCCCCTTCGCCTCGACCGTCGCCACGAGGCGACGGCTCGAATCCTCGCGGCGGTCAAGCGCCTAGAGAGCGTCGGCCCGGCCCAGCTCGAGCTCTCAGACACTCGTGCGGTGGGTGACCTGGGGTCCATCCAGCAGAGCCTGGACGTGGCGACGATGGACCTGTTTAGGCTAAGCGAGGCCGAGCGGGACCTCGTCGGCGACTTCTGGGCCAGCCGTGCTGCCCAGGCGACGACACCGGTCCAGCTCGATCAGGAGAAGGAGACACTCGACCCGATGCTCGCCCACTACCTCGACGTGTTCGCTGGTGCCTGGCGGGCCCAGCTGCCAGACGACGTGAGACTCGACGCTCGCGTGTGGAGCGACCCGCAGGCTTCGGTGATCGCCGCCGAGTTCCAGACCGCCTCGGCCGAGGAGGCGCCCGCGCCCGCCGCCTCGGCGCGTGAGCGCCAAGCTTGGGGGGATGTGCTGGCAGGCTACAACCTCGAAGTCAGGGAGACCCGCTCGGGGAGCCTTCTCACACACGGAATGGTCCGGGCCGTCGCCGGCCAGGCCATCGTGCTCGTGAAGCGAAACGAACGGCGCCTGTTCTCTAGCAGCGCCGCGCGCGAGGACGCCGAGGCCACGATGGCACAGGCAATGGCGCTCAGACGTCGATGAGCGAGCCCTTGCAGCTCGCGTCGATCGACCTGTGGCAGCGCCACGAAGCCCGTTGCCTTGCGCTGCTTCGACAAGCGCTGGCCCTGCTCGCCCCGGGCCCGCCCGCGGAGCGCGAGACCGCGATCAACCGCCGGCTCTACCGGGCGATCGTCGCCGCGCAGGTCGAGGCCGAGCGCCGTGGCAAGGGGCCGATGGCGCCTGTCGTGCCGGAGGGCATGAACCCGCCGGATGCCTCTGACGAGCGGCGCGCCGCACGGGAGGACAAGCGACCGGACTTCTACTGGGGCGTGATCGACCACCTCGCTGAGCCGGGGACGGCACGCCACTACGTGCTGGAGTGCAAGCGCCTGACGCGCCGCAGCCCGAGCTGGAGTTACACCCGCGAGTATGTGCACTCCGGAATTCTGCGGTTCATCACCGAGGGGCACGGCTACGGCAAGGGCGCGTCCGGCGGCGCAATGGTCGGCTATCTGCAACAGATCGAGATAGAGCGAGCGCTCTCGGAGGTGAACGAGAGCGCCGCCGCAGCAGGGATCCCGCGCCTGGCGCAGCGCTCCAACTCGGAGACCGGCACGCTCGAGCTGGATCACACGCTCGACCGTCTCTTCCCGGACTCGCCGTATCTGCTCAGCCACCTCTGGGTGCGGAGGCCCTCGGCATCACGCCACGGCGCGGGAGCCGGTTGCCCGACCGCGCGATAGAGCGCGCTGAGCCGATTTCGGGCCGTTGGTGCCTTATTCACCTAGGCTTCAAGCTCCGTCAGCGTCGCTCGGCCGGTTCCTTCAGCCCACTCACAGCTTGCGGGCCTCGGATTCTCGACGCACTTACGTAGGACGTTCTCCAGCAGACCGAGCGCCTTTTCGGCGTTGTCGGCCGAGTATTCGACGTACTCCACAGGCACGTTGCCCCAGCCGCTCGGATGGCTCACGACGGGACGGGCCACATGACTCGGGTGAACGGCGGGATCACGCAGGCCATCGAGCCAGTCGAACTCAACGAGCCAGCCTTCCCAGTATTTGCCAACGCTAAAGGCGACCTTCAGCGTCTCCAGGATCCTGCGCTGCCGGTTGGGGCGTCCGCTGAACTGGATCGGCGCGAAGTCCCTCACCTGATCGTAAAGCCCATCGAGCGCGAACGCGACAGCCGCGATGGCCACCATCGCGGGGTACATCTCATCGTTGATATGCCCCACCTTCCTGTCGCTTTCGAGGACCACTTCTGTAGGCGACCCTTCAGGAGGCGCCGTGTCCGCCCCGGCGCGGGCTTGCCTCGTCAGGGACTTGGCGATCCGCAGCCAATGCAGCCAGATCGGCGTACCAACCGAGAGCGTTCCCAACGATGCGCTTGTTGTGGCGACAGCAGGTTGGAAACCAAGCTGAACGGCTGGCACGAACCCATGCTAACGGCCGGCGGCCGGCTAGATCGGCTGTTCCCGAAAGGCGCTCCGCTCGGCGCAAGACCAGTAGTGGTCAGCCGCGCTCGCGAATACGCGAGTTCGTTGGTGGCTAATTCGACGACGCCTGGGCCTAGCAGGGGTCGAACAATCCTGTACGCCTTGTTGTCCGCGATCTCATGTAGCTGCTGTTTTGCGACGCGACCGAGCGCCTTGCTGCCCGAGGCCGCTGTTATTGCTTGGGACGATCAGCAGGTGCGATGCGCCGCACGGGATGAGACCCGCATTCATGCGCGCGGGCATCGGAAGTTGATGTGGCTTCGTGACCGCGTGTGTCCGAGAGTAGCCACGCGCAGTCCTTGACGTGGAGTACCGATCTGGCCGCGTGGACGCGCCCGGTGGCGTGACCGCCTTCCGCTACAAGCAAGCCGCCTCGCGGCCGCGTCCTGCGTGGCCCCGTCAGCGGCGAAGGGGGCATCTCGCGAAACGGTCGTCCGAGTGCGACAGCGCGATCGAGATGTGTTCGACGGCAGGGACGTCGCGGTCGGCGGCGAGCCGCGCTGCGCGGCACCGCGACGGTCCTCGTCAAACGTCGCTGAGCATCCGAGCGGGACCGTAGACTCGATCGGTGACGAGTCCCGACGCGTCTGGGCATCCATTTCCCACCAACGAGCAGAAGCTCAGCCTGCTCGCGATTTTCGTCGGCCAGTTCGGCTCGTATGCAACGATGGTTTGGCAGGTGCCGGCGCTCAGCCTGACCGCACAGTCGTTCCTGCTTACGATCGCGCTCACCCACGGTAACTCCGATGGCGCCAAGTACATCTCCGCGGGCCTGTCGATCGTCATCGCGTTCGCCTCCTTTCAGCTCATGCACGTCCAACGCGCGCACCAGATCTGCCATGGCGAGCTGGCGTCCAGGCTGGCACAGCAGCTTGGACTGGCGATACACATCGGCGGCCCGATCAAGGTCCCGGACTCCCGACCCGAGACGCTGCCGGCCTGGATCGCGTCGGCCGGTGCGCGCCTCGCGCCATTGCTGCCGGCCTGGATCGCGTCGGCCGGTGCGCGCCTCGCACCATCCCAGCCGCGAGATGCCGACTCTGTCTGGAAGGCCGTCGATCACAGCATCTACGGCACCTGGAAGTTCCTGATGCTCCTGTTCGGCGCGGCTGATGTCGTGATCATTCTCGGCACCGTCCTCCGGGTTTCTTGGCTGAAGTAGCCGAGCTGACGCGCGCGCTGGCCGAGGAAAGCGACATCGTCCGCGCGCATCCAAAGGGCCTCGCATAGGAGCGGATGTGGGCCCTACGCGTTGGTATCGCCCGAGAGGTTGATACGTAGCGTCAGCCCGTTGGCGAACAGCCACTGGATGCCCTGCTCGTAGCGACTGGCCGTGCCGGGGAAAGGCGGCAGGTTCAAGACCGTCCCATCCACCGTGTACATGTAGTCGAGCGTACCTTTGACGCTGACGACCGCCTCATGGCTGACTCCGGGCTCGACCGTGCCGAGCGTCTGCTTGCCGAGAACACCTACAAGGGGCGGTAGGACCGTCCAGAAGCGCCCCTCCGCGTCCGTCATGGTGAGCCAGACCGACACCTCCTTACCGATGTGGCCGGTGAGATCGACAAGGGCGTCATCGTGTCTGTACCCGTACGCATCCTCCGAGTTCGCGGCCCACGCGATCCGGAGGACGAGCCCATCGGTTAGCTCAAACTCGATCCCGTCGTTGGCTCCTGTAATGGTGCCGGGGAGAGACGGCAGCAGTAGTGATTGATCCCCAATCACGTAGGCAGACCCGAAGATGTCGCGCGTGCCAGCCGGGATCGACTCGCCGGGGCGCTCACCGAGGGGGTGGCTGAGCCTCCCGTGCAGGCTAAAGACCTCGGACATCCCGCTCTCGCCACGGACCTGAAGCCCCGCGTACACGTTCTCGCCTAGGTGGTCATGTAGGCGCAGACGTGCCTGCTCGTAGGTGATTGCGCTGTCGCTCATGGCTCTACTCTACGCAGCGAGCAAAGGGGCGTCCGAGCGATGAGCGACGACCTCGGCGTTGATTCCCGCGACCACATCGAACCGACCTCCGTGTCCCGGCGGTTGGTGTTGACAACGGCGGATGAAGCCAACCGAAGTCAGCGCGAACCGCTCGGCGCGGCTGCCGGGCGGTCGGATGTCGCTTGACGAAACCGACTAGACATCGCGGTGCTGGGCGACTTGGCGCAGATCCCAGAGCCATGTATCGACGTCCTCCTCGATGATCTTCACGATCCCGTCCTCTGCTTCGAGCTCCTCAGAGAAGCGCTGGTTGAAGGCCTTGGACCAATCCTGGGTAGGGCTCGTGATGCGCATGTGTCTCAGGATCGCTTCCACGGCCTTGGGAACGAGTCCGCCGGAGTCATCGAACAGCCGCGGTTCGATGAGCAGCGACTCCTTGTTCTCCTCATCGCCGCCGTAGATGAAGACCAGGTTGTCGAGCATGTCGATGTAGCGCTCGATGGGCTCGATCGTGTAGTAGCCATCGTCGCGAGCGTAGCCGCGCTCGTCCTCCATTTCCATGTAGATGGCGGCTTCCTCCAGCATCTCCTGCTTGTCGCGCTCGAGCACCTCCCGACCCTCGGCGTTGAGCGTTAGCTCGAGCCGCCATAGCGCCATGCGTCCATCCGAGGTCGTCGCATAAGGCGCGATGGTCGACCCGAACCGCTCTTTGCACCAGTCATCGAAGTCTGCGTCGAACTCATACGACTGGTCCTCGATGCTCCACCGCCCGTGCTCGCTAGCGAAGTTGCCTACCGTCTTTTCGCGGTAGCAAGGCTCGTCCACCTGCTTGTCAGCCCAGGGGAAGAGCTGTATCAGCTCGTCCTTGAAGTCCTGGGTGGCCAGGAATGCCCACGGCCAGGTCCGTACGACGGAGGTGGCACCGTCGGCCCCCTGAGCGATCATTCGCAGGACGCAGCGTCCGTCGGCTGGCAGTAGGTTCTGCTCGACCTCGAGGAACAGGCGGTCGCCGCTGTCGAGCATCCAGATCCACGGCAGATCGGCATCGGCCCGGCGGTCGCGGAGACCATCTGCGGTCTCCTTGCCAGCGGTCGCCACAGCGTCCATGTCGCGGCTGCAGCGCGCGTCGAAGACTTTGCTCTCTGGTACGTCGACGGCAAAGCCGTCGCCGGTCGACTGAGTCGTGTCCGGGTTCACGACCTGCCAGTAAGCGATATCGGTGTGCGGGTTGTAAAGCACCAGCAGCACCGGCATTGAGTAGTTGCGCCAGTAGTCAATGTGGGACGGGTCGATGTAGAAGCGCCATCCGCCGGGTATCTGCTGGCGGAACCGGCTCTCACCTGACTTGATCTGAAGTGCCAGCAACCGGCCGTCTGGACGGCCGTCGGTCCGTGCCTCGATGTGAGCGTCGACACCCCGGTCGGGACGCGGCAGCTCCCTGAACGCCCAGCCGGCCTGCTCTGAGCGAAGCCCGACGGCGAAGACGCCCAGCCGCTCTGTCAGATCCGTGCCAGGCACCGCCGTCACTCCTCAGTCGCCGGGCCCCGGCGCAGGGCGATGAACGCGGCTGCTCATGCTGCCTCGGGAGGTAGGTTCAGGCCGATGAATTCTGCGACCGGCTGCGACCAACTCGTGAAGCCGTCGAAATGCCATCCAACGCTCGTCGCGTATGTGCCGATCGCGTTCAACGCCTGGGCGAGTTCGGCGTCATCGAGCCTTTCGAGGAGCTTGCCTCGCATGTCCATGTCGGAAGTCAGCCGCTCGACCACTGGCGCCACACGATGGCCGTAGAACCTGGCGAAGTTGGGGAAGTACACGCCACCACCCGATCGAAGGCCGGCACCGTCGAGCGCTACGACATTGGATAGAACATCGAACTCCGCGAGAGCCGTCAGCAACTCGTCATCGTCAGATGCGACGCCATCGGACCGCAGGCAGTCCAGCCGCACGACATCGGTGCGCGCGACTGTCAGGACGCTCACCTTCTCGTCTAGCCGTTGCGCGCGGGAAGCCAAGTTGATCGCCTGGGTGAGCCAGTTCTTGTGGTAGTCGACCTTCCCTGCGCCCGGTTGCAGCGTTAGGTCGCGGATCGCACGCCACCGTTCTTCACGAACGGCGAGCGCACCGAGCCCGTAGATCCGCCCGATTATTGCGAGCCACACCCGCGGTGCGAGATCGGTAGGCGCGATCTGCGTCCCATACTCGTACCGCTCCACGATCTCCGGCTTCGCCGGCATCCTGTAGATCGCTCCCATCGCCTCGACCAAGCGCCGGAACCACTCGGCCTGGCCATAGTGCATGAGTGTCGCCGCGAGGCATGTGAGCCGGTCGAGCAGGTCACCCAACTCGGCGTCTGCATCAGAGCGCGCGAGCAACGCACGAGCACGGTCGAGCGCTTCGTTGAGGAGGTAGTCGAACCCGATGGTGTCCGAGGTGCCGCGAGCGAACTCGAGAACGGCCGTATTGAGTTCGGATTGCTCAAGGTCGAGGTTCACTGCGCCGAGCGGTCGACTGGCGCTAGCAGCGCCCGCGGCCTCCGCCAGCTCGTGCCGGCGCATCTCGCGCTGCTCTGCCATCCACCCGGCCTTGGCGTCCTCGATTCGTCGCTGAATGATCTCCTCGTGGCCTTGCCCGCTCAATCGCTCCGTGCGAGAGCCGTTACGCCAGAAGGCGTCGCCTTTGCGGAACCTGAACGCGGTGTCGGAGCCCTTCGGGTAGGCGCCGTGCGCTCGCATGAACGCCACACCGGCCGGGGAGCGCTCGACGTAGATGAGGACCACCTTGTGCCCTCCGCGCTCGGTGACGCGCGTGACGAGGTTCAGCGGCTCGGGGAGCCATGTGCGCAACTTGGGAACGAGCCTGGCGTCATCGAAGAGGGCCAGATCCATGCCGTCCATGTCACCTGTGGGGCGAGCGTCAGACCCGATCCCGGCAAGGATGTACCCGCCACGCACGAGCATGCCGCCAACGTCTCGCGCGAGCTCTACTTCCTGCCTCTTCTCACCGAGGTCGATCGCGCGCTTGAAGTCGAGCTCGGCGTACTCGGTCCCGAGCACGAGCAACTCCGCCAGCTTCTCGTCGGAGACGATGCCGTCGAGTACAACTGGACCGCTCAGCGCCCTTGTCATCAGGGTGCCGATACTAGACCCCGGGGCCTCGGGGTCTCTGCGTAGAGCGAGCCTTTAGGGAATGGTGCGGTCCGAAACGTGTGCTTTGGCTGCGTGTGTGAGCAGGCATCTCGATCAGCCATTCGCAGCCTGCTGGATCGGACGAGGACCGAGCGCGCCACGATCCGTCTCCGACGCTTTTGGGTTGAGACGAAACCGGCAGTGCCGGGATCTGCACCGACGGCGTCGTCATGCTCCCGGCCTCAGTACATCTGAACTGGATCCGGCTGAAACCGATGGCGCAAGTGCTGACCGATCAGGCGAGGCGGGCCAGCGCGGCGCGCACCTTGACCGGGAAGACCTTGCGGCCAGCGTATAGCGGGAACGGGATCGAGTCGTCGTGCAGAACTGTTAGCCCGGCGGCTCGCATCTTCCGGGCGGCGGCTCGATACACGCCGTCATGGCAGATGATGATTCCCGCCGGGTCGAGCGCGGTCACCTCCTCGATGCAAGCATCGACGTGATCCCGCCGAGCGTTCCGACGCAGTCGTCGGGCCTCGGTCTTGTCCGGAGACAGATTGTCGACGGGAAACGGCACCAGGTCGATTAGATAGGCGCCGTCCGACATGAGACGCTCAAGCCACGGGGCCTTGAGATCGCCCGCATGACCCGGTGAGCAGCCGTAGAAAGCCTCTACCACACCCCGAAAGAGGTTATCTCGCTGGTGAAGCACGGGTGCGTAGAAGAACCGACGTTCCGCGTCTCCCGGATCGGGTGCGGCCTCTCCGACGAGAAGCACTCGCACATGATCGGGCCGATGAGACTCCCTCAGCTTGGTGTACCACGGCGGCTCAGTCACAAGCGAACGTTTCCACGTCGGCGGCCGAGCGACCGGAGTCGAAGCCAAGCCGTTCATAGCGATCCATCCGGCGCGCCGTCGGGGAAGACGATGCCGATCGCCTCAAGCCGTTCGATAGCCGCAGGCGAAACGTCGGCTCGCTTAAGCCAAAACACCCAAGGGATGTGGTGTTGGCTCTTGATCGAGGTCACGGTCCCGGCGTCATCGAACTCGAACAGACCCTCGGTGAAAAGCCGGGTGGTCACAATGTACTCGATGAGGGCTCGTGCGATCCAAGCGTGCTTGGTGACATGGTCGGCGACGTCACGAGGACTCAGGTTCATGCCGCCGAGAACCATGCCCTGGTCCTTGCGGCGAGCCCAGACGGTAAGCGACGGGGAGATGTCGAGCTCGGCTCCTTTGTCATCGGCTACGAAGTAGTCGTCACGGTTGAGCGACAGCCCACCGTGCTTAAAGGCGTTGAAGTAGCCGCCGAAGTCGTCCCAGATGCTGGCGAGAGCGAACAGGTGCTGGCGGAGGAGCGTCGCTGTTGCGTGCTCTGCCTCCCGCAGGGCTTCTATCGTATCTTCGGCCAACGCGATCTGGAATAGTTCGTGGAGGGATATGTAGCCGCTGTCCGTGGGTACACGCAGTCCGACCAGGGCGAGGATTCGGTCGTCGGATCGCTTCTTGAGACCCTGGTAGAAGCTCGTCGTCTTGGATGGGGAGTACATAGTCGCTGCGACATAGTTCGGAGCGGGAAATCCCTTCGGTGGCTCGGTCGCTATGGCCGCTAGGTCCTCGAGGATTTGCAGCGCCTCGCCAATCAGCCCGAGGAGGGCGAGATCGCGATAGTCCGCATCGTCGCGGTCCTCGGCATCGGTGAAGTGAGAGATTGCATCCTCGAGCGCCGTAGCGCGGGCTGGCAGGGTCTGGTCTCGGATTGACCGCAGGTACGCGAAGCTCGGCAACAGTACGCGGTAAGGGTCTGGGAAGGCATTGATGTCAGGCTTTCCGGTCATTTGTCGATCTTTTCTCGCATCGCTGTCTGCTGGCTTGGGCTGAGTCGCTCAAGCATTGACGTGGGGATCATCACGGCGCAGCCGGCACCGATTGAGCGGGCCTGCTGCAAGCAGAGGTCCCGGTAGAGGTCCGCCGCGGCACGCCCGGCGCGATTCATTGCCTCGACTGTTGGTGGGTCACACCGCACCCGTGTCAGCTCGGTCCGGAGACCGCCTGCGGCCTTCTGGCTCGTGCTCAAGACCACCGCGAACGGCACACCGGGGTCCGGGATGTGCTCAGCCATTGGTCCGGCAGGAGGAGGTCCGAGCATGTGGCGTCCAGCGATGATCGGGTACCCGTGCATCGTGCTCTTCGCGGCACTTCGGTGTTTCTCCCAGAAGTCGACGACCGGACAGATCTGCTTGCGCCATCGCTCCGCCCATAGGTCGGCAAGTGCGTTGGCCGCTCCGCTCTGCGCTGGCGACCACCCGGGCTCTCCTTCGATTTGTTCGGCGGTTCCAAGACAGAATGGGGCGATCGTCGGGCAATCGCGAGCTGGCCCGGAAAGGCCGAGGTCTTGCCTTGCCTCACTGAACACCGAATCGAGCTCAGGGATCCTCGTCGAGGTGAGGCGCTTCCAGTGGTCGGTCTCTTCCGCTAGAGCGTGCAGCACACCGCCGAGATCCTCGACTGCGAGTGCAGCACGTTGGAGAACGAGGAGGGCGAGCCCGCAGCGCTCGAAGTCGCCGCCGTCTCGTGCCCAGGCTAGCCGGTAAAGACCAGTCGCCCGCGTGAGCGAGTGACGTCGGAACGTCGATCTCTTGCCCCCTGCCCGCAAGTGGGTGTAGAGCTCCCAACCGCCGCGAGACTCGACGTAATCGTGGTCATGATGACTGACACGGAAGCCGAATTGCACATGGTCATCATGAGGTCTTCGTCGCTCACTTGCCGCGCGCCTGCCAGCGCCGCCGGCTATCCTGGCGCAGCTGGCGCGGGCATGCGAGTCGCGCTTGCGTTCGACTCCCCTTCGACGACCGAATGCACGATGAGAGTCCTTGGTCCGTCCTACGCGTTCAAGCTCGGGCGCCTCCCGATGGATACCAAGTAAGGTCTTCGCAGCTGATCGCGCTGCGACCCTACGCACCCGGTGCGCTTAGGTCCTTCGGGACGATGAGCGTGGCTCCGGGGATGTAGGTGGCTACGCGGCGTGGGTCGCGCGTGATTAGCGGCCGGCCCGTCACGGCCGCGTGGGCACCGATCAGAAAGTCTGGGAGGACGGCCTCGCGAGTTCCTCCCGCGCGGCGGTAGTCGGCGTGAGCGTGGCCGGCAAGGAAGGCCGCCGCGGGCGGGATCTCCTCGACGACCGCCATCGAGGGCAGCGCCGAGCGCAGCGTCTCGATGCGGGGAAATCGGGGGGCGATCTCGGCAAGCACGACCGCGTTGAGGACGATCGCGCCTCGCTCGGCTGCCTGCGTGAGCTGCTCCTGCGACCAGGACAGCCAGCTTGGGTCCTCGGTGAAGAGGTCGAGCAGGACGCTGCTGTCGACGAAGGTCTCCACCGCCGGCCGCTATCGGCGGGTGAGCGCCAGGATCTCCTCGGTGCTCATCTCGCCCGCGCCGGCGCCGCGCATGCGGCTGATCTCCTTGGCCGCCCGGTCGGAGTCAACGAGTAGCCGCGCGCCGAGCTCGTCGAGCTCAAACTCGACATCGCTGCCCGGCTGGATGCCGAGCGCCCGCCGCACCGGGAGGGGAATCGTGACCTGGCCCTTCTGCGTGACCCGCACGCGGTAAGACTAGCAAGTAATACCTCCCCGCCAGGACTTCTGAGAACTTCTACGTCGATCTCCGCCCACGACCGGCTAGGCGCATGGCCTCGGTGCGCCGGCCGGCGGGCTACCCGGAGAGCCATCGCGTGAGCACGAGCCGGCCCCTCGACGGCGTGGAGTTGCTGCGCGCGAGTGGTGGCCGTGTCGCGCGCGCCGCCTTGATGGCGTGCTCGCTCGGCAGCAGCGATTGGCCGGCGACGTCGGCGATGACGTGCGCGTAGTGGGCGAGCAGGGTGGCTGTGCTGTGGCCCAGCCACTCGGAGATCTGCACGAGCGAGTGCTGGCCTTCGTGGATCAGCAGGCTCGCGAAGCTGTGTCGGAGGTCGTAGGGCACGGGGCCCTGGTAGGTGCGCTTGGTCTTGAGTTTGCCGTCGATGGCGATCGTGGTGTGGGTGATCGTGGCGAGGCCGATCGTCTCGCATGCCGGCTGCCATACGCGCGAGCGCCAGTCATTCCAATCGGACGTTTGCCAGGGCCCTCCGCCGGCTGCGCCGAAGATCAGGCCCTCTGAGCGTCCGGCTGCCCGTTGATGCTCGCGCAGATCGGCGCGCAGCACACCGAGCAGCGGTAGGGAGCGTGGCGGCCGCGTCGTCTTCTGTCCCGGCAGAATCTGCCCGTCGACGCACTTCTGCTCGATGAGGATCGTGGTCTCGCGAAGGTGCTGGTATTCGAGGGCCAGGGCCTCCTCGGGCCGCAGCCCGGCGTAGGCGAGGACGCTCACGAGCGTCGCGTCTCGCAGTCCGTGGCGCTGGTTGGTGAGCATGTGCCGGCGCAGGGCCTCGACGTCCGCGGGGCGCAGCGGCTTGATCGCGCGCGTCCGTGGCACCCTCGGCTTGGAGACCAGCTTGACGACGTTGATCCTCGCGCGGTCCCATTCCACTGCCCGGGCGAACATGCTCTGCAGCAGACCGAGACAGCTTCGGATGGTGTGGGCGCCGACCCCGTCCTGCTGGAGCTCGCGGACGAACTCCGAAACGACGAGCGGAGTGATCTGGCGCAACTGCATCGCGCCGAGCCGCCTGCGGATGTGCGCGCCCCACAGGCAGCGGTACTTCCTGCCCGTGTTCGGCGCAAGCTGGACCTCGACATACAGACGCCAGTAGTCGCCGAAGAACTGCTCGAGCGGCTCTTTGCCAGCCTCGAACGCAGCGAGGTCCCCGGCGCGCTTGAGCAGGCGCAGCCGGCTGCGGAAATCCAGGGCATCCTGGGCGGTGTCGAAGGTACGCGACCCGCGTTCGCCACCAGCACTCTGGAAGCGCACGCGGTAGGCATAGCGGTGCTCGGCGCCGCGGGCACGCTTACGGACTTCGACGCCACGGATGCTCGGCGGGGATGCCGCTGACCTCTGGTTCGTCACGAGCAAACCATCCACTTCGGGGTGACCAGGCTCTGCTACGAGCATCGGCTCGCCGGCGTCGGCGCGAGTCCGTAGAGGCCCGCGGAGCTCAGGATGCCCCAAATCCGCCCCACGATCCGACCACGCCTGCGGCGCGTGAGCCGCAGAAGGCGGTCGATTGCAAGGGGAGATACTTGCCCAGCTTACGGGACCCCAACCCGTGAGCTGATCCTTACCATGGAGGTGCTCTACCAGCTGAGCTACGTCGGCCTGGCGCAACGCATCCTACCGCCGAGGGGGTCTGACGCGCCAGCAGCTGGCAGGCGTTCCAACATCTACGGCCATCCAGCCGCGCCCCCGGCCGCCTGTAAACTATTATTGCAGAACGGCAGAAATACTTGCCAAGTGGAGTTATAATCCCGGCATGGACTTCCGTAGGCCGCTGCAGGTGGTCACGCCCACGCTGGACGGGGACGTGCTGAGCGTACTCGCGCGTGCGGAAGCGGAGATGACCGGCCGCGAGCTGCAACGGGTCATCGGCCGCGGCTCGCATCAGGGGATTCGCAACGCCGCCGACCGCCTGGCTGAGCAGGGTGTCGTCTCGCGTCGCGCCGCCGGCAACGCGAACCTCTACCAGCTCAACCGAGACCACGTCGCGGCGTCCTGGATAGAAGGGCTTGCGAACCTTCCCGCGCAGGTGCTCGATCGGCTGCGTGACGCGGTCAACGGGTGGGGACAACCCCCCGTGCTCGTCGTGCTGTTCGGGTCCGTCGCCCGCGGCGAGGCCACGCCGCAGAGCGATCTGGACCTGCTCGTGGTGCGTCCCGCAGACTGCGAGCCTGACGAGCCCGGATGGCAGGAGCAGCTCTCGACGCTGCAGGCGCACACGAGCGCGTGGACGGGGAACGACGCCAGGGTCCTCGAATTCGGCGAGCAGGAGCTCACAGCCAGCGAGCCCCAGCACGTGCTCAAGGACGCGGCGCGCGACGGCATCGAGCTCTACGGCACGCTGCGCCTGCTGCGTCGGGGCTCCAGAGCCCAAACAGCGCGATGACGCCGCGACTGCGCAAATGTGATGAGGGCACGATCGCGGGCAGGCTCGCCAAGGCCGAGCAGTTCCTCGAAGGCGCCGAGATCATCCGTGAGTTCGCCGCCGACGAGCAGGACATTGCCGACGCATACGTGACGCTCTGTGTGCACTGCGGCGTCGCAGCCGCGGACGTCATCTGCTGCATCGCGCTCGGAGGGCACGTCCAGGGCGAAGACCACAACGAAGCGGTCACCCAGCTCTCCAAGGTCCGCCCCGATGGAACAGCACTCGGCAACTCCCTGCGCACGCTGCTCGGCATGAAGACCCGCGCCGGCTACAGCCACGAGCACATCAGCACCGCCGGTTGCAAGCGAGCCCGACGCGCAGCCGAGCGGCTACTACAAGCCGCCCGCGAGCGGCGCATCAGCCGGTAACCGCGAAGCTTGGATGATGCTCGGGTCAGGAAAGCGCCCGATCGCCTCGCGACTCGTCGTGTCGAGCGTGCTCGCCGTCGCCGTCGCCGTCGCCAGCGCGATCTTGGGCGCGACGCTCCCCTCCGGTGGGGGCTCCGCGTCGCGCGCTTCGGCGCGCCTGAGCACCGCGACGGGCCGTCCCGCGAGCGACCGTGCGTCAGGCGTCACGCCGCGCCCGGCAACCGCGGCGTGCGCGAAGGCGAGCGCCGCCACGGTCGCGGAGGTCGACGAAGTCGCGGCGCGGGGGATCTACAACGGCGAGCTGCACAGCCGTGAGGTGAACGCGGACATGGCGCACGTCACCGGCTCACAGGCGCTCGCGAGCGCGTTGGCGAGCGACGACACGGCGGCCGTCTACGAAGCGGTGCATACGATCGTCTACACCCCGCACTGGCACATCGTGCGCTTGCGGGTCCTCCAGGCCGGGCGCGTCGTGGCGGACGTCGGCGGACCCGACGTGCTCGCTCCGGTCACGGGCTCGCTGCGCTGGCAGGGCAGGAAGGTCGGCAGCTTTGTGATGTCGGTGCAGGACGACGCCGGCTACGTGAAGCTCGTCACCCACTTCATCGACGTTCCGATCGACCTCTACAGGAGCGGCTCGTTCCTGATGGGAACGCTCGAGCCGGCGCCCGCCAGGGTCAGGCCCAGCTCCTCGATCCACGCGCGCGGCTCCACCTACACGGCCGATCTGCTGCACGCCGAGGCCTTCCCCAGCGGCACCCTCGACCTCGCGCTGTTCGTCGCGAGCCCCAGCCGCAAGGTCTCCGCCGCGAGCTGTGCGTCGGTGCGACTCGGGGCGTGGGCGAGCATCGCGATGCACATCGCGGCTCGCCTGAGGCCGCTGAGCAGCCACTACGAAGCCCTCGTGCGCACCCTGCGGGGCACCAGCGGCGGCCCTGTCTACGTGCGCTCGGGGTCGCGGCGAATCGCCGGCGGAGCGAGCCCGGCGCGAATCCCTCGCCAAGGGAGCGTGACGTACGCGGGACGCACATGGCAGGTCTTCTCCTGGGAACCCGCGCCGGCGACGCGCGTCTACTTCCTGACACCGTCCGCGTGAGCGTTCGTCGCGGCTAGTGCGCGAGGGCGCGCGCGAACCTGCCCGGCGGCGTGAACGGCCGCGTGCCGCACTTGAAGAAGAACGGGAGTTGGCGGAGTGCGGCGGCGACCGCTTCAGAGCGCGGTCCCAGCACTTCCTGGCCGGTTTCCGGGCTTCGCCAGCAGCCGCTCGGGAAGTAGACCGCTCGCGACGTCGCGCCCCGTTCGACGACCGGCGCGACGAGCACGTCCGGGCCGAGCAGCCACTCCTGATCCTGTGTGGCCGCCTGCGGGTCTTCGGGGTAGGCGAGGTACAGCGGGCGCGTGATCGGCACGCCGGTTTCGTCCGCCTGCTTCCACAGCGCGGAGATCAGAGAGGTGGCGCTGACGTGGAGCTCGGAGAGCGCCCTGTACAGCGTGACCGCGTGAATGCCCTTGGCCCACGGGGTGTGCTCCGCGGAGAGCGCGCCGTGCAGCCGGAACAGCGGTGACAGCGCGGCCCACTCGGCCCAGCGCAGGAACAGTTCGCGCGTGGTCGGCCCGCCGGCTTCGCCGAGGTCGTAGTAGCCGCCGATGTCGGTGCTGTACCCGTACGCGCCGCCGATCGCGCGGTTGAGCATGTCGGGCGCGAGCGACGCGAGCCCCGAGGCCGCGCCCCAGTTGGTGGTCTCATCGCCAGGGAAGTTGGCGCCATCGTAGGCGGCGCTGCCGGGTTCGCCGCTGTAGCCGCTGCGGGTGAAGAAGAAGATCGCGCGACCCGGATGCAGCGATTCGTAGGCTTCGACCGCTTCGCGCGTGACGCGCTGGTAGATCACCGGATAGCGGTTGTGCATCTGCGCACCCGTCGAGCCGTCGCTGAAGCGCATGCCCGGCTGGACCTGCTCGCCGAAGTCGAGCATGAAGCCGTCCGCGCCGAGTTCGAGCGCCGCGTCGATGCGCGCGTCCCACCATTTGACGGCGGCGGGGTTGGTGAAGTCGATCAGGCCGGCCGGTGAGCCGAAGTTGTCGGTGAACACGTACGGCGCGCCGCTGCCTGTCCTCGCGACGTAGCCGTCGTCGATGGCTTCGTCGAACGCCGGGGCTTCTTCCTGGCCGATCGCCTCCTGTCCCACGAACGGCCGGAAGTAGACGAGCGGATGGATGCCGAGGGCGTGCAGCTGGGCGATCACGCCTTCCAGCGCCGGCCTGCTGAGGAACTGCCAGTCCTCGATCCGGTACGCGTCGACCGGCAGCCTGTAGCGCGCGATGTGCTGCAGGTCGCTCTGGACCTGCGCTTCGTACGCCGACGCGGTCTCCGCGAGTTCGCCCTCGCGGTCGAAGACCGGCCCGAGCGCCCAGCTCGGCGGGACGCGCTGGCGTCCGGTGATCGCGCTCAGCGTCGAGCTCGCCTGCGTCATCGTGCCCGGGGCGACCACGTAGTCGATCGCGGGGGCCGCGACCTGCGTCTGCCAGGCGTCGGGCTCTTCGGAGTCGAGGCGCCAGTGCGAGAGCTCGTCGCGGTCGAGGAAGAAGCCGTAGCCCATGTTCGACACGAACGAGGACTGCACGTAGTAGGAGGCCTGCGGGCCGTCGGGGGACAGGGTTTCCGGTGATCCCGTGCCGAAGTTCTCCTGGTCGACCCAGTTGTAGAAGTCCTGCCCGTGCTGGTCGAGCGAGTTGTGGCGGCCGCCGAAGCCGTGAAACGCCTCGTCGGGAGAGGAGCTGAAGGAGTCCGCCATCGCGGCGACGCCGGTCGGGTCGCTGGGCACGGCGGAGAGCCGGATCGCGCCGCTGCCCGCCGGAGCGACGGTGACGATCAGCTGGCGCCCGGACGGGTCGTCGGTCGAGACGGTCAGCCTCACCCCTTCCCCTTCGGGCGCGGCCGCCAGCACTTCGCGAGCCGAGTACCCGGTTCCCGATTCGGTGTCCGAGAGCAGGTCTCCCGCGTCCTGCAGGCCGGAGAACGTCGACGGTTCGTCGACGCCCACGAGGAACGACAGCGGCGCATACACCGGACCTTCGCCAGGTTCGCCCGGGCCGGCGGCCTCCGACAGCACCGTGCGCCCGCTCCCGTCCGTGTAGGCGATGCCGAACGGCGAGCGCGTGATCACGGCACCGGCGCCCGCCCCGGACACGACGATCCGTTCCGGCCCGATCGTGACGGCCGCGCCGGCGCCGGTCGCGGACACCCCCGCGGCGGCCACGGCGAGCAGGATCGCGAGCATTGCGCGTGCCGCATGCCGGCGCTCCCCCGAGCCCCCGACCGGATGACCTCCTTGTCCCCTCACCCTCGGTAGATTCTCGCACAATGCCCAACCTGAACTTCGCGGCACCTTCAGGAGAGCTGGGTGGCTACCTGGCGCTGCCGCTGGGCGACGGCCCGCACCCCGGCGTCGTCGTCGTGATGGACGCGCTCGGGCTGTCCGACGACATTCGCGAGCAGGCCGACCGGCTCGCGGCCGCCGGCTACCTCGCGTTCGCCCCCGACCTGTACTCCGGTCGCGGAATCCGCTGCGTGGTCGCGACGCTGCGCGCGTCGCGCTCGGGCAGCGGGCCCGCGTACGCGGACATCGAGGCGGCACGCGCGCTGCTGGTGGCGCGCGAGGACTGCAGCGGGCGGATCGGGATCATCGGCTTCTGCATGGGCGGCGGCTTCGCGCTGCTGTGCGCGCCCAGCGGCGGCTACGCGGCGTCGTCGGTCAACTACGGCGAGGTGCCGGCCGACGCCGCCGAGCGGCTGCAGGGCGCGTGCCCGATCGTCGCGAGCTTCGGAGCCCGCGACCCCGGCCTGCGCGGCCGCGCGCAGCGGCTCGAGCGCGCACTCAGCGCCGCCGGCGTCGAGCACGACGTCAAGGAGTACCCCGACGCCGGACACAGCTTCCTCAACCGCATCAACATGGGCCCAGCGTTCACGCCGCTGCTCCACGTCGCCGGCGTCGGCTACCACCACCCCTCCGCGGAGGACGCGTGGCGGCGCATCCTGGGGTTCTTCGCCGAGCATCTCGGCTGAGCGGGTCCTCGAGCGTAGAAGCGGAGCTCAGCCGAGGTCGAGCTGCATCTGCTGGTTCGCGAGGTCGAATGGGTCGGTGGTGTCGCGCGCGGGGCGGCTCCGGCGAATTCTGCGTCTGAGCTCGATCACGGGGTCGTGAGCTACGTAGTAGCGCGCGCGGCGCTCACCGACGGGCTCGAGCAGGCCGGCATCGACGATCGCCTTGAGGTCCCGACTCGCCGTCAGCTCGGAGATGTCCTCGTCGAGCGTTTCCTTGACGAGCTTGCGGTAGAAGGCGTTGCGAAGCCGCACACCGTGCGCGGCGTCGTACAGGCCGCTCGCGGCACGTTCGGGCAGTCGGTGACGGGCGGCGAGCTCGGCACATGCGGCCCAGAGCTGCTCGGCCTCCTCGATACGGCGCAGGTGTGTCACCGCCTGGCGGTAGTGCGCGGTCAGGCAGAAGCGAAGCCACGGGCGAGCGTCGCGTTGCGGGTTCCAGGAGCCGTCGCCGACATCGGCCAGCACGTCGTAGTAGGCCTGCGTGTTACGTCCGAGGAACTCCTCGATGCTGGAGAACACGGGCGCCACGATCTGCTCACGGGCCAGGACGAGCGTCTGCAGCGCGCGTGCCATGCGGCCGTTGCCGTCGCTGAAGGGATGGACCATGACGAGATTCAGATGGGCCATCGCGGCACGAACGACGACCGGCGCGTCGCTGTCTTCCAGCTCGCGGATCGTCGCATCGATCAAGGCGGGAACCTGTTCGCAGTCGGGACCCTCGTAGGCAATCTCGCCGGTCGCATCGTTGCGAACGTAGATCGCTCCAGGGCGCCAGCGACCGGGGTTCTTCTGCAGGTCGTGCTTGATCATCATGAAGTGCAGCGCCTTCAGCAACCCCTCGTCGACGCTTGGCGGGTTCGGGTCCTGCGCAACCTGCAGCACATAGGTCATCGCGTCGCGATAGCCGGCCAGCGCAAGCTGCGTTTCGTCGTCCGCATCGAGTGTCGGCTCGCCCTCGACGGCAGCGAGCACGTCATCGAGACTGGCGTTGTAGCCCTCGATGCCGTTGGAGCCCTGCACCGCACGTGCGAAGGCCATACGGCGAAGACTGCCGATCCAGCGACGTGGCTCGGCGACGCGAAAGCGAAGTTGACGGCGAGCGTCGTCGATCAGGTCGAGAACACGGCGCTCGACGGTGTCGGGTGAGGGGGTCTGGAAGACGAGATCGGGCATGATAGATAGAATCTATCATTCGATCATTGCGCGCTGGAGGAGCGGCGCGCGGGGGCGCTTGGTGTCGCGCCTCGCTCACCTGGCATGCTCACTGCCGAGATGGTCGATCGTGTATCCGTCGGTGATTGCGGCGCTGCTCCTCAGCAGGCGCTGGCGTTGAGCGTCGGCTGCCGCTTCGGGCTGCTCTCCGTGCAGCCGGCGGCGGCGATCATGCAGGTCGCTCCCTGCCCCCAGCCCGGCGTCACCGTCAGCGGCGAGCTCTGGCGGACGAGCGCCGAGCACCACGGCTACGTCGACCACTACGGCAACCGCTGCGAGCGCTTCGAGCTCGCCAGCGGCGACTCGCACGTCACCTACGAGGCGCAGGTGCTGCTCGCGCGCCCCGCGGACCTGATCCAGCCCAGCGCCGCCGAGATGCCGGTGGCGTCGCTGCCGGACGAGGTCCTCAGCTTCGTCATGCCCAGCCGCTTCTGCCTGCCCGACGAGCTCGGCCACGAGGCGTGGCAGCGCTTTGGCGCGCTCGAGCCCGGCTGGGGGCGCGTACAGGCGATCGTCGACTACGTCCATACCCACCTGCAGTTCGTTCCCGGCGCCTCCAACCCATGGACCACCGCCGCCGACGCCTATCGGGCCGGCCAGGGCGTGTGTCGCGACTTCGCGCACCTCGCCATCACCTTCTGTCGCGCGCTGAACATTCCCGCCCGCTACGTCTTCGGGTACATCCCCGACATCGGCGTCGAGCTCTCGCAGCCACCCGACCCGATGGACTTCGCAGCCTGGTTCGAGGCCTACCTCGACGGCCGCTGGCACACCTTCGACGCGCGCAACAACACTCCCCGCATCGGGCGCGTGATCGTCGGTCGCGGCCGCGACGCCATCGACGTCGCGCTGATCACCTCGTTCGGACCGCTCACGCTCACCGGCTTCGAGGTCACAGCCGAGCCCCTTCAGCCAGCCTGACCGCGCAGGTACCGCGCGAGCTCGGCCTCGATCGCGCTCACCTGCCCTTCGGCGCGACCGTCACCAGCGCCGCGCTGCTCGGCCTCATGTTCACCGTGATCACCCCGTGCGCGTTCTTCGCGTGAGGCAGCGACGCCGGCGCGCTCCACGAGCCGTTCGCCGCCACCGTCTGTCCTCCCAGCGACACGTCCGACAGCGCTTGCGGCGAGGGCGCCGTCAGCCGCATGATCGTCGCGCCGTGGAAGCCGCCGCCGACGTGCAGGCGCATCGCCACGTCGCGCTCGCCCGGCGGGTCGTCGTCGACGAGCACGAACTGCAGCGCGCCGTCCGCCGCCTCGAACGTCGTCGCTTCCACGTTCGGGCGCTTCGCCGGCACGGGGCTCACCGTCGTGTGCAGCGGGCGCTCGCCCACCAGCGCTCGCGCGAGCAGCAGCGCGTACCACTCCGGCTGCGCGCGCAGCGCGCCCGCCGCCAGCGCTTCCGGGGTCGGCGCGCAGATCGGCGTATAGCCTTCGCAGTTGGCCGGGTTGCCCTCCAGGTTGATCCCCGCAACGCCCATGTCCATCGCCTGTGTCAGGTAGCTCACCGCCCACAGCGCCGACGCGAACGTGTCGCTGATGCCCGGCACGCCGCCGCACGACACCGTGTTCGTCTCGTCCAGGCGAAACGGCACTTCCGTCTCCTGCGCGATGAACGTGTAGCGGCGCAGCGAGCGTTCCTCCAGCACGCGCGTCTGCTGGCTCAGCAGCCGCGCGATGCTCGGCGGCGGCTGTTCCGCGCACCCCAGCGGGTAGTGGTGTCCCGTCAGCAGCGCCGGGCGCTGGTAGATCGCCTCGCTCAGCCCCCACTTTTCATACGCGCTCGAGCCCGACGTGTCCGGGCCCGCCAGCGGGATGCCCGGTGCGAGCGCTTCGATCGCGCTGCGGTACGCCGTCACCTGCGGCTCGTACTGCAGCGGCGTCCACGGTTCCGGGCGCAGGCCGTGCCTGCCGTAGGAGTCCGGCTCGTTGCCGATCTCGATCGCTTCCAGCGATGCCCCCAGCGTCGCCTTCGCCGCCGCCGCCTCGTCCGCCGCGGCTTCCGGTTCGAAGTGGCCGAACCCCAGCGTCAGCAGCACGTGCCAGCCGCTCTGCGCCGCCACGTTGCCGAGCTCGCCCAGCTCGCCCGCTTCCAGCGAGCCCAGCGCCCACGCCGGCCGCGGCGTCCCTCGTTCGCGCCACGCGATCTGTTCGTCCGCCGTCACGCCACCGAAGCGGAGCACGCCCGGGCCCAGCGAGCGCAGCAGCGTCACCAGATCGCCCTCGCCCGCGTACGCCGCGAGCTGCGACAGGCTGCCAACCTCGAACGACAGGCCCAGGAAGCTCTGCGGAACCGGCGCCCCCGCTTCGCTCGCTTCCGCCGACACCGCCACCGGGATCGGCCTGTCCTTCGCCGGGATCCGCCCGCGCTTCGCCGCGCACGCCGCCGGGGCCATCGCCGCGAAGACCAGCGCGACCGCCAGCGCCGGCCAGCACCACGGCCACGCGCGGGCTCCGTACACGCGGCTAGCGCTCAGAGCCGACCGCGAACCAATCCGAGTTGAGGCCCGGAGCTCCTTCGCACGCCTCGCGCATGATGTCCAGCACCGCGCGACGGCCGATGTCCGCGCGTTCGTCGTGCGTCATCGACACCGGCGCGTCGGAGTCGAGCGTCGCCCAGATCTCCGCGCCGACCTTCGCGAACGACGCGCCGTCGCGGTTCGGGCCCAGCCGCGCCAGCAGCAGGTCGAGCGCGTCGTCCGGCGGCGAGTACCCCGAGTGGCGTGTGATCCTGAAGCGCACGCCGCAAGGCTACAACGTGTCGCGCCCGCGGTGCTGCAGTCAACCCACGCGGGCGCCAGCGCGACGGCTTCAGGACGCCGGCGAGGCGCCGAGCGTGAACTCGCCGCGCGCGACGATCACCGCCGCGCCGCTCACCTCCACGCGCTCGATCGCGTCCGCCGAGCCGGTCGCCCGCGCGCGCAGCAGCGACGGGCGCCCCGTCTCCGCGCCCTGGCGGATCTCGATCTCCTGTCCGAACGCGATCCGCCCGTGGCGCGCCAGGTGCACCGCCAGCGGCCCCGCCGCCGAGCCCGTCGCCGGGTCCTCAGCGATGCCCAGCCCGGGCGCGAAGTTGCGCGTCTTCCAGCGCGGCCCCGCGCCCGCGAAGCAGTTCGCGCCCACCTCGCCGAGCTCCGCCAGCGCGCGCATGTCGGGCTCGAGCGCCGCCACCGCGTCCTCGTTGTCGAGCTCCACGAACGCCTGGCGCGGGCCGTTCACGTACGCCTCCACCGGCAGACCCGAGCGCTGCACGCCGAGCGCCGCCAGCAGCTCCGCCTCGCGCTCGTAGCGCCGCCACGCCGGGATCGGCTGGAGCATCGACCCGTACGCGATTCGCGCTCCAGCGGGCGCTTCGGGGGGCGGCGCCGAGCGCCCATCCTCGCCGTCTCCCCCACGCCCAAGCGTCACCGGCACCACGCCCGAGCCCGTCTCGAGCGTCAGCCGATCGAGCCCGCGCTCGACGCCCAGCGCGATCGCCGTGCCGAGCACCGGGTGCCCCGCGAACGCCAGCTCCGCCGTCGGCGTGAAGATGCGGATGCGCGCGTCCGCGCCCTGCTCTGGCGCCAGCACGAACACCGTCTCCGACAGGTTCAGCTCGCGCGCCAGCGGCTGCATGTCCGCCGCCGCGATCGCGCTCGCGTCCGCGAACACCGCCAGCTGGTTGCCCTGCAGCGGCGTGTCCGTGAACACGTCCAGCACGATGTAGCGGTGGCCCGCGATGGTCGCGACCGAGATCAGGTAGGAGCTAGTGGCGTTTGCCCGTTGGTCGCAAGACGCTGCAGCTCGGACTCCCCAGCTGTGGTCAGCCGCAGGCGCCGGTCATCTGTGAGTCCCGTCAGACCTCTCGCCAACGAGGCGCGCAGCAGGGCGGCGCTGTAATGGGAGAGGAGCCCGCTGTCCGCCTTGGGTCCGTCGCTCAGCTCAGTCAACAGGCCTTCGATCGAGCCGTAATCGCTGGTGTCCCGCGACAGCTCAGAGGCGGACAACTGGACGCCGGCGAGCCGGTCTCCAAGCTTCTCGGTACCCGTAACAACTGCACCGAGCCTCTTCGCGACCATGTCGACGATCGGGCTCATGGACTCGTCTGGACCGTCACCGTCGATCCGCGTACGACTCTTGTCTGAGTGGGCTGACTCTTCACAAAGAACAGGATAGCGGCAACTGCAACACCCAGAGCCACGCCAATCCCGAGCGCAATGGCGGCTCCCTGCAAGTAGGTCCGTACGTCCTGGAAGCCCTTCTCGAGCCCTCGCGCATAGAGGTCAAGCTCTTCGAGGTTCCCTCCCTCAGCCTCTTCCACCGTGGTGGCCAGACCGGTGCTGTATCGAGCGATCGTAGGTCCGGGCCCGCGCGGATCACGCGGCGCCGTCCGCGCGGAACGCCGGCGGACGCTCGGGGCTCGCCTGCGCGAGCGCACGCCTGACGCCGTCCGCGTCCAGATCCGTGCCGTACACCGGCGTGCCCGGCTGCTGGCGCCACGACTCGCCCAGCTCGCCCGCGTCGACCGGGTCGAACCCGAGCTCGTCGACCAGCGCCATCACGAGCGCCTTCGCCGTCTCGTCGTCCCCCGCGACCGGCAGCGCGATCCGTTCCTCCGCTCCCGCCGGCAGGCCACGCTCGAGCAGGTGCTGGAAGTAGATGTTGTTGAACACCTTTATAACCGGATGCCCGAGCTGCTCTTCCACCCAGCGGCTCTCAGGTGTCCCCTGCTCGATCGCCGCGATCTCGCCGTCGCGCTGCTGCGGGTAGTAGTTGCCCGTGTCCACCAGCACGAACCCGGCGGCTGCCGGCGCGAGCAGGTCCGCCGGCAGGTCCGGCACCCTGTACTCGGGGATCGTCACGATCACCAGTTCCGCGTCGCGCGGCGCGTCGGGCATCCACACCGCGTGCGCGCCCGTCTCCTCCGCCAGCTCCGCCAGCGTCTCCGGCGCGCGCGAGTTCGCCACCGACACCTCGTGCCCCAGCGCCGTCAGGCGGCGCGTCAGCGTGCCCCCGATCATGCCCGCCCCGACGATCCGGTAGTGTCTCAGTTTGGGAATGCGTGTCCGCTCAGGCATCGGAGCGGCTAGGTTCGCTGGCAACCAATCCAGCGGCCCCGGCGCGGACGCGAATCCAACGCCGGGGCCTTGACACGGAGGTGAAGCTCCATGCCCGACGAGAACCCTACCCCTACGCCTGGCCTGCCCTGGACCCATGCCGAGCGCGACCAGGGCAACATGGAACGCGATGTCGTCTACCTGTTGACCAGCCCGCAGAGTCAGCCGACCGTCTGGAGCGTCGCGGACATCGGCCGCGAGATCGAGTATTTCGACCCGGAAGCGCTCGTGCGGCCGCTCTGCGGCGTAGGACTGCTGCACCACATCAGCGAGGGATTCGTGATCGCCACGCCTGCCGCGTTCCACATGGCATCGCTGGTCGGCCACGCCGTCTGAATGCCCGCCAAGAAATCAGCGGCTGTCCAGGCGCTTGGCGAGGCGATCCGGGCGGCGCGGCGAGAGCAAGGCTATGGGCAGGATGGGTTCGCGGCTCGCGTCGGGTTGGATCGCAGCTACTTCGGCGCGGTCGAGCGTGGCGAGTTCAACGTCACCATCGACACGCTGTTGAAGATCGCAGCCGGCCTCGGGATACGCGCAAGCATCCTGCTTCGCCGAGCGCAGCTCTGAACATGCGGAGCGCCACGTCGCAGGGCTGGACGTGGCGCTCTGATTCCGAACCGATTGTGCGAATTGGGGCTATGCTCTCGCACGGTGCTGTACTTCGTAGACGAGAGCGGGATCGACCTCAAGGAGTCACCGTGCGTAGTCCTCGCTAGCGTCGGTGCGCGGGAGGCGGATGTCTGGCCGTTCGCCCAGGCTTTCTTGCAGCTGAAGGAGGACATCCTCCGTTTTCCTCCTGACCAAGCGTATGAGGCCAAGGGATCGAAGCTCCTGAACCGACGCGTGTTTCAGCAGGCCGGGCTAGCACCCCTGCTCCCTGCCCGTGACCGCACCATCGCCGTCGAGAACTTGCTCGCAAAGAACGAGCGCGGCGAAAACGCCGGGTTTCACGAACTTCTGGGGTTGGCACAAGCAAAGCTCGCGTTCGCCGATGCAGCCCTTGACCTCGCACAAGAGTTCGGGATGAAGGTGTTCGCATCGATAGTGCCGCGTGACGCTCCCCAACAGCGCGACGCATCGATCTTGCGCAAGGACTTCGCCTACCTGTTCCAACGTATCCACTGCCACGTGTGCGACGGTCCCGACCATGCCCACGGCGTCCTGATCTTTGACGAGCAGGACAAGGCGCTCTCGCAGGGCCTTCTCGATCAGATCCATCGCTACTTCGTGGACACCGAACGGGGCAAGCAGCGGGCCGAGCGAATGATCCCGATGCCGTTCTTTGTTCACTCAGAGTTGACGCCCGCGATCCAGCTAGCAGACATTGTCGCCTACATCATCAACTGGGGACTACGGATGGGCCGTATGACCGAGCCAGCCAGAGACGAGCTAAAACCGTTCGCCGACAAGGTCTTTGGCCTGCGCTATCAGGGCAAGGAGATACCGGTGCGCTCGCGTCGTATCCGGAGCCGTAAGAAGCCGATCTGGGGGATCGCGTACATAGAGGATCTACGGCCCCACGGCGAGAAACCGCAGGATCTGGATCTAGACGAGGCCCAAGACACGAACGCTAGATCCGAACCGTCAGCCATATAAAAAGGGAGTGCCCCGTCGCCGAGACAAACCCTTCGCCCCAGAAGCTAGCAGAGTCGGAGGCGACGGGTCAAGGTTTGCGCGGCGGCGTTTCTCACGTTGCTAACATTTGCCGCGTGCCTGACCGCTCACGCAAGCGCCCGCGCGACCCTAACCAGCTCGCAAAGCTGATCGTAGACATCGCCACGGGCGAGGTCGAGGACACGCCCGAGGACGCCGGGAAGGATCCCGCGGCGGTCGCGCTCGGCCGCAAAGGTGGGTTGAAGGGCGGCAACGCTCGGGCGGCGAAGCTCACGGCCGAGCAGCGCAGCGAGTCGGCCCGTCGAGCCGCAAAGGCTCGCTGGGGCGACAAGTCCTAGAGGATGCTTGCGAGGTAGTCCAGCTCGTGCTGGTAGCGCTCGACTGATGCGTTGACCTGCAGGCGCTTCCCTTCGACCGTGTGGAAGGTGCCGATCTTGAGCTTCGCGATCGGGGCACTCTTCGCTCCGCTGATGCGACCGGACGACACGAAGTCGTCGGTGACAGCGAAAGCATCGGTCGGGTCCCCGTCAAATAGCTGCGGGTATCGCCCTGCGATGTCGAGCGCGCGCTCGATGTACATGCGGGATGCCTGATCCGGCGTGGAGCGGATTCGGCTCTTCGCGCCGACCATCGTCATCACGATGGCGGCGACCTTCGGGGTTGGTAGACCCCCGGCGCGCTCATTCCATACCTGGAAGTCCTTCGTGGGGTCGGATAGAAGGCTCAGCGTTAGCTCCAGCGATTCGATCGAGTGCTCATCGACTCTGACGGGTATGACCACCGCGTCAGCCGCGCACCAGGCAAGATGCGTGCCACCGGCGTAGAAAGGACTCGTGTCCATCAGGACCGTCTTGGCACCCACGTCCTCGGCCTGCTCCTCAAGAACTGATCGCAGCGAGTTGAGCAGGCTGGCGACGGCTTCTGGACGGCTCTGGGCGTTGGCGATCTGGAGCTGCTGGTACAGCGTCGAAGGGAACGCGAACATTTCCGGCGAGCCCGGGATGATCCATGCCGGCTTCACGGCCTTGAACGGATCGCAGTAGCGAGAGACCCTGTAGACGAGGTCGGAGGGTGCTTCCCCGAAGGCGGGTCCCAGGAGCACCGGCTGGAGCGCCTGCTCGATCGTGACCTCGGCTGCCTCACCTCTCAGAAGGGTCTCGGTCAGGTTGCACTGAGCGCATAGGTCGGCGATCAGAAGCGGGCTGCGCATCGCCAGCGCGTACGCGAGGTTGAACGCGAGCGTGGACTTCCCTACGCCGCCCCGCAGGGTCGAGATCGCATAGCTTCGATAGCGCAGTGGATGGCTTTCGACGTGCCCCTGCTCGACGACGGACTGATGGGTCTCTAGAACTTGGTCAAGGGCTGATGCCACGGGTACGCCTCCTCGGTAGGGGTGCAGGTGCAGCGCGTATCTGCAGGTATAGCAGGTGCTATAGATATCTGCAGGTGCAATGATAATCTGCAGGTGATGCAGGAGCTACGCAAACCCGCAGGAGTTCCGTCCGACTGCTCACGCATAATGTTCAGTATGAACCGACTGAGCACCGAGAAGCGCGCCGCGATCCTCGGGATGATGGTCGAGGGCAACAGCCTGCGCGCGACGACCCGCCTCGCCGGCTGCTCGATCAACACCGTCTCGAAGCTGCTCACGGACATCGGCGACGCCTGCACGGCCTTCCAAGACCGCACGCTGGTCGATCTACCCTGCAAGACCCTCCAGTGCGACGAGATTTGGTCGTTCGTCTACAGCAAGCAGAAGAACGTCCCTGCCGACCGCCAAGGCGAGTTCGGCGTCGGCGACGTGTGGACCTGGACCGCGATCGACGCCGACTCCAAGCTGGTGCCCTCGTGGTTCGTGGGCCAGCGCACGGCCGAGGATGGTTTCCTGTTCACGATGGACCTAAAGGGCCGGCTCGCCAACCGCGTCCAGATGACCACGGACGGTCTGCGCGCCTACTCGGCGGCGATCGGCTTCTCGTTCGGGACCGAACTGGATTGGGCGGTCCTACAGAAGCTCTACGGCCGCGACCCGTCCGGGGAACGCCGCTACAGCCCCGCAGTCTGCACCGGCATGGACATCAGCGTCAAGCGCGGCAACCCCGATCCCGCCAAGATCAGCACGAGCTACGTGGAGCGCCAGAACTTGACCATGCGGATGAGCATGAGGCGCTTCACGCGGCTGACCAACGGGTTCTCAAAGAAGGTGGACAACCACATGGCAGCCGTCGCCCTGCACTTCATGCACTACAACTTCGCGCGCCCGCACACGAGCCTCAAGAACCCATACCCGCGCACCCCCGCGATGGCTGCCGGCGTCGCGGACCACGTTTGGGGCCTGCGCGAGATAGCGGCGCTTCTAGATTGATCAGAATGTTACGAGTCGGAGACGGAACTTGCTAAAGCTATGCGCGCACCACTACGATAGAGACTCATTACTCCCCGCCGACGGGCCTTCGGGTCCCTCTGGCGGGGCTCTTTTTTATGGTCGCGCATACGTATAGGGTGGCTGTATTCATCGACTGGCAGAACGTCTACAAGGGCGCTCGCGAGGCGTTTGGGATGCTCGGCCAGTCAAGCGAGCAGGGAAACTTCAGCCCATATCAGCTCGCGCGACGGCTCGCCGCTGGTAATGATCGAGGGGCCGATGGCGAGCTGGTTCTCGTCGAGATCCACCGAGGCTTGCCGTCGTCATCACGTGATCCCGTGGGCTTTGGGGCCAATCGACGCCAGTCGGCCGCGTGGATGAGGGAGAACCCCGAGCTCGTGATCCCGCGCCTGCGGCCGCTCCGCTATCCCGAGGATGACTCCGAAGAGCCGGAAGAGAAGGGCATAGACGTTCAGCTCGCGCTCTCTGCTGTCGAGGCGGCGCTGTTGAACAAGTGCGAGGTCGCCGTGATCTTCTCGCACGATACGGACCTGCGGCCAGCCGTGGAGATGATTTCTCGCATAACGAGACCGAGCCATGTCGAGACGGCAGCGTGGATCAGCCCAAACTTCAAGAAGCGTCTGCGAACGCGACCCCCTGTATATCACCACGCCCTGCCGGAGAGTGTGTTCCGTAGCGTGGCGACGCCGGTCAACTACGCCTACCTTGGCGACAACCCAAACTGAGACACTACCGACGATCCCGATCCTCATGGCCCCTCCTCGCACGTTCGGTGTTCGTGCTGCGTGCGCCGCAAGGCGTGCGCCCATCGTGGCAAACGCCCGGGCGAGCTTCAAGGCGCCCATCGAGCATGGGGAGACGATTGCGGACGTGAAGCCACTCCTCGTGCCGCTCCGTCCACCCGCGCTCGAGGTCGCTGGCTGCATGAGTCGCGTGGCCCCGAGTGAGCATCCCAGCGAGGGCGGGGCAGACGACCGGACCGGACGGAGGCGAACACTGACGCGCGTCGACCCGCACGCTGCCGGATTGCACCACGGAAGCAGGCGTCTGCCGATTCTCAGCCGACATGCTCGCAGCTCGTCCCAAGGGGAAGCGCGCGATCCCGTTGTTAGTGCTTCTGCATCGAGGGCAAAGCGGAAGCTCCTTCCAAACCCAGTACAGATCAACGAGTTCGTGAAAACGGGGACGGATCACAGTGCCCTTGAGAATCTGGGACGACTAGACGGACTCTTCTAGCGCAAGAGCAGCAAGAGAACCAGCACTACGAGCAGCGCCACGCTGAACTCAATCCTGGTGACGGCGCCAAATCGAGCGCTTTGTGAAATGGGCGCCAGCTGCTAGACCATCTTGCTCAGCTGAGCAAGCGCGCGCCGGCGAACATCACGTGCAACGGTGGCGACGTTGCACAGCTGCCAGGTCGAGTGCCTCGAGAACCTCGCGAAGTCGCTGGGCGTCGGGCGGATCGTCAATGTTGGTTGGGTGCGGGGTGAGTGCGAGGACGAGAAAGCCGTCCGCGGGCGCGACCCGCGCCCATTGCGCATGTTCGACCCGTGCGCGCCCGAGCTCCTCGACCTGGCGCTGTGACCACACGCTCACCCAGCCGATCCCTGCGGGCACCACTCGCGTGTCGATCTGGGTAGGAGGCAGGAGCTCGATCCCAAGCGATGGCTGACCCGCAGTCGGATCAGGAAGATATTCGAGCAGCGCCTCGGGCAGCTGAGCGGCCGCGCGCTGGCGAGCGCTGGACCCGTAGATCGCCGTCAAGGCTCTTTCGTCCTCGAGGCGTCCCTCATGTGCTCCGAAGGCGACGCAGACCTCAGCGGCCATCTGCATGATCGCGCCGAGCTCGAGCGCCGGACCCGCCGAGGGCAGGGTCAGCCAGACAGTCTGGACTGCGCCGAAGCAACGTCGGTCCTCGCCGGCGAACACATCGAGTCGCGCCGCGCGCTCGTCGCTGGAGAAGCGGACAGGTGCAATCTCGCCGGCCTGCGCTGTGCGCTGGACTGCCGCGAGATACCGGCTGACGTTCGCGGGGTCGCGCTCGATTGGGCGGCCCGGAAAGCCGGCGTAGCGGATCGGCGCCGATCGACGCCAGCGCTCGAGCGCGTCGAATACGGCGACTAGCGCGTCGGGCAGTGGCGGACCGGCATCCGGGGTCCGTTCGGCTAGGAATCGGAGCCGTCGCGAGACCGGGATGTCGTCGCTCTCGCTGACGTCGCTCACTCCGGGATCGAGAGCACCGGCGGCACGCCACCCCATCGGCTCAGAAGCAGGCCGGCGACCCAGCGGTCGGGAATCGACCAGGCATGCAAATAGGAGCACCGTATGGCGACCGCGAGGCCGAGGGTCTTCTGTGCGTCGAACGCGGCCAGCTTCACCGCGGTCAGGCTCGCCTTCTTCGGGTTGAAAAACCACCCGAAGCCGACCTTGACCTCCCACACCAATCTGCTCGTCGGGGTGTAGCCGTCGTAGTTGATCGCGAGCCCGGCCGGCGTGCGCACGAAGTAGTCGGCGGGCGAGCCGGAGACCTTCGTGGCGTACGCGTCGTGGCGGCGTGACCGCCTCGGCGCGGCGTGTCGTGAGCGAAGCAAGGGCCGGCTTGCTCCTTCCGGGTCGGGTCCGGGGCCGGGTCCGGGGAGGGCACAGGCTCCGACTCGCCCTCGACCGCCGGGTCGGGCTCGATCCGTCTCGCCTCCTCCAGCCACCGGAGGTACTCCCCTTGGGCCGGGGTCAACCTCCGCACCCACCGGTACTCCTCGGGACTGCTGTACGGCAGGCCGGTTATCTGGTTGAGCTCGTCGGCCCAGGCCGGCGCGGTGGATGAAGGCCAAAGCAAGACAGCCAGGAACACCAAGACAGGCACGGGACGCAACAGCCCCGGCACACCTGGCTCCGGCGCCGGCGTCGCGACCGGCCCGCCTCCCGGCATCAGCCGCAACGGCGGTCTCGCCGGCGGTCCCTCAGTCGGCACGGGGAGGGGGCGGGCCACCGCAGCACCGGCTGCCACTGCACCAGCCCCGCCGCCGCCAGCCGCGGCGGCGGTCGCCCGCGATAGCGGCAGCGGAGGAATCGCCGGCACGTGCGTGGGCCGGAAGGGCGGCGCGAGCAGTCCGGCATCGAACCACTCCACGAGTCGGCTGGCCAGCAGCGGTGTCCGGCGAGGCGGCTCAGGGCCACCGGCCGTGGGGGTCGCGCCGGTCTGCGTCGCCGTGCCGTCCGCCGCCGGCGCGCCGGTCGTGGGTTGCGCACCGGTTGTTGCCGGCACGCCAGTCAGGGCGGGCGCGCCGGCGTCCGCAAGATGTATCCCCGCCGCCGCCACCGCCGGCTCGCGAGCGTAGCGACCGGAGGCAACCGCCATCCCGGCGGCGCGGGCCTGACGCTCAGCCGCGGCACTAGGGCCAAGCCCGGGATGTCCCAAGCGCCGAGCGGCGACGGCCTGCGCGACGTGCTTGAGCTCATGGGCGAGCAGCGCAGTAGCGGTTGGCGCGGATGTACGGGCTGCCTCGCCCAGCACCACGTGCTCGCCGATCGCGTAGGCATGGGCCCCGAGGGCGCGCGCCGACGCATTCGACTGCTGGTCCGAGTGGACGCGCACACGCGAAAAGTCGTGCCCGAGTCGATCCTCCATGTGGCGGCGTGTGCTGTCTTCGAGCGGCTCACCACGACCGCCGCCGACGACGGCGCGAACATGACCGGGCAACGGATCTGAGCGGCACGCGGGGCATGGTCCGCCGCTGCCGGCAGTACAGCCGCAGCGTCCCTGCAGGGATATCGCACCCGGTCTCAGCAGCCGCGCGCTCATGGAGCGCCGCGCGAGATTAACACCGCGATCCACCGTGGACACCGCTGCGCTTCCGGCCCGCGCGCCGGCGTCGGAGGCGGGTCGAGCATGGGTGACGGCGGAGAACACTCGAGATTTCCGTGGAACCTTGCGGAAGTATGACACGATCCTGACGCGGCAATGTAACGCGGGCGTCGACCCGTTCGCGGCCCGTCACACCCGGCTTAGGACGACGCTCTGCGTCGTCGAGTGCAAGCGGCGGAAATCCCCGATTGGCCCTACCTTTGTCCGCGATCTCGTGTGGGTGGTCGAACGCCACCGCGCGACGCGGCGGCGTCCCAGCCCCGACCTCTCGCTTTACTGCCGGCGCCAGGTAGGAGCAGCGCACCGTCCCATTCAGGATGACCCTTGCAGACTTCGCCGGGCTACGCCGCTGGCTTCTCGGGAGGGCCTATCTGGGTCGATCACGCTCGGCGCTTGAGACAGCGTCACGCTTCGCTCCAGTCGCCGATCGGACGATCGTCGCAGCCGCGCATGCGCGATTTACCCTGGGCTGCTTTCGCCGTCTTGCGCAGCGGAGAACGCTGGCATGACCTCCTCCGCGAACCGTCGCAGCTGCTCTTTGCCGCCGAGCACCGTGAGCAGGACGTACTCTGCGCCGGCATCGCTCAATGCTGCCAGCTTGGAGCGGATTTCCCCAGGCGTTCCACAGAGCGTGTGCTCCTCGGTGGCGCCCTTCTTGTCGGCGTAGGCGAGCACGTGCGAGCCGCCTGCGTGTCCGGGCGAGCGGGAAACGCTCACCGTGCGCCGGGTGTACTCAGCCAGACGCGCCAGAGCGGCTTCGCCGTCCGCCCGATCCCGCGCGACATACAGCTGGCGCGCCACCGCGACCCCCATCGGATCGAACTGTCTCCCGTGTGCTTCACGCTCGGCGCGGTACAGAGCAATACGCTCGCCAATCTGCGCAGGAGACGCATACTGATCGAGCATGAGATTGAAGCCGCGCTCGGCCGCCCGGCGGATCGATGCCGGGCTCCCAGCGGCCATCCAGAACGGCGGGTGCGGTCGTTGCGCGGGCGGCGGCTCGACCACGATGTCCTCGAAGCGCCAGAACCGGCCGCGGTGTGAGAAACGCGAACGCTCAAGCCAGGATCGTGTGATGACCTCAACGGCCTCGTCAAACCGTGCATCCGCCTCCTCCGGCAAGACCTGGAAGCCAGTGAACTCGCTGTGCCTGTAGCCCTTCCCGATCCCGAAGTCAAGCCGCCCGCCGGAGACTAGGTCGAGCGTCGCCGCCTCCTCCGCCAAGAGAACCGGGTTATGCCACGGGAGCACGATCACCGCCGAGCCGAGACGCAATGTGGTGGTGCGCATAGCAAGGCAAGTGAGCAGCATCAGCGTGGCAGAGACCTGGTTCCAGCCGGTGAAGTGATGCTCGACCAGGAAGCTTGAATGAAAGCCGAGCTCCTCCGCTTCGACGTTGACGTCGAGATAGTCGCGGAACCCTTGGCCCGTCTCAGGAGGAAGATCACCGCGGCTGGCCTGCGCCGAGCAGAAGAGACCAAATCTCATCGGCTATCGCACGTCGTCTCGAGGATCGAGGTTCGGGGCGAGCACCGAGGGAGTTTCTCACCCGCGAACGTCAGCCGCGATGGCGGCTCCGCGGCGCCAACATCCACAGCAGCGGAGATCGCCTGCGCTTTCGCGCGAAAAGAGGCGCCGCTGTGAGCAGCGCCCACACTGTCCCTCCGGACGAAAACGGGCCCTGACGTGTGCCAACAGGGAGACTTCCACATCGCGTCGCGTGAGCGGGTGTGAGTCTCCTCAGCCGAAGAGCTCCAGCGTCAGCCGGACATCGTGCGCTCAAGGGCGCGCTGGCGTGCAGGCCGCCGCGTGAGCCGCGCTAGGTAGTCCCTCAGGTTCGCCGGGAGCTCATCGGCGAAGCCAATGCGCTCCGTGAAAGCCAGCGTGCCCCCGACAAGTACGTCAGCCACCGTGAAGCGCCCGCCTACGAGATAGTCGCTGCCATCCAGAGCGCTGGACACCGCGCGCGCAGCCTCGTCAAAGCGCCCGCGCGCAGCGACGGAGCGGTCGGGGTCGCTCTGGGCGTGCACCGCGGACTCGATCAGCGGCGGCTCGAGCTCCGCTGGGGCGAAGATCGTCCACTGGTAAAGCAGCGCACGCTCGTGGGTCCCCGGTGCCGGCGCCAGGCCGGCGTCGGGATGCAGGTCTGCGAGATGCAGGCAGATCGCCGCCGACTCGAATACGAACCCATCCTCGTCCTCGAGCACCGGCACGCGGCCCAGAGGATGGCGGGCGCGGTGCTCCTCGCCTTTGCCTTCCTCACGCGTCATCGCCGTGATCTCATACGGCTCCCCGAGCTCCTCGAGCACCCAGGCGACGCGCATCGGCCGGCCCGCGTGCTCTCGGTGATAGAGGCGCATCACGGACGGCACGATAGTGAATCAGAGCCAGCGTACGAGGCGACCGTCGCCGTCGTGCACCCCCTCGCGGGCTGCCCGACGCCGACCTGAGGAGCGCACGCAAGAAAAGCACTCAGCCAGAACGGGCCCGTGTCGCGGGCAGGAAGCGCTTGACCTTCCCGGTCGCAAGCCGCGGGATCTCCTCGGCGATCGTCACCGTCACGTGCGGGTCGGGGCACCCCGAGCCGCTGAGCGCCTGCTCGAGCTTGCGGCAGAGCGCAGCGCTGTCGACAGCGCCTTCCACACAGAGCGCGATTTCGGCTCCGGCTTCGGTCTGCTGTACCTGATACTCGGAGATCGCGGGCTCGCGACCCAGGATCGAGCGGAACAGATGCGGGTGCACGCTCACCCCGTCCCCGTAGATGAACGTGTCGTCGTTTCGCCCCTCGATGTCGGCGATGCGCCGGTGCACCGATCCACACGCGCACGGCTCATCCAGGAGCGTGACCTCGTCGCTGATCTCGTAGCGGATCAGCGGCATCAGCGGGTTGAACAGGTTCGTCACGTAGACCTTGTGCGAGCGCACCCCCGCCGGGACGGGGTCTCCGCCAGCGTCGACCGCCTCGACGATCACCAGATCGTCCGTCAGGTGCATCCCGGTGCCTTTGAAGCAGCCGATGGCGGTCACGCCCGCCTCTGAGGTTCCCCACATGTTCGCGACCGGCGCCCGCCACGTCGCTTCTGCGGCCTCACGCGTCTCCGCCAGCAGCGGCTCGGCCATCGTTAGGATCCGCAGCGGCTGGATCCGGAGCCGCCCGGCGCGCGCCTCGCCCACCAGCCGAGCGAGCATCGACGGGTAGGTCGCGAGGCTGACCCCGTCGACCGCGTTCAGCCCCGCGACGATCTCGCGCAGCGGGGCGCCCACCCTGAAGCGGTGCGTCTCGATGGCGCCCGTCGCGAAGGTCTCAGAGATCGCGCTCGTGAAATGCGTCGCGTTTTCCGCCGCCACGACCATCACCACCGGCGGCCGCGACGCGAGCTCCGGATCGCCCAGGCGGTCCAGCAGCGAGCGGCGCAACGCGCTCAGCTGCGCCGTCGCCCACGCATCCCATCCCCACACGAACACGCCGCGCACGCCACTCGACCCGCCCGATGCCACCGCGTGCAGCTCCTCACGGAAGTACGCGTCGCTGTCGAGCGCCGCGATATGCGCGTTGACATCCACCAGGCGGACCGCGGGATCGGTCACGATCGCATCGAAGTTGCCCATCAGATCGTCCTTCGTCATCGTCGGCAGATCCCGCAGGTCATCCGCGTCGAGCGTGCTCAGCTCCACGTGCCCCAGCCGATCGCGATGCCAGGAGGATCGGGCCACCGCCGTCCCCACGAGCTCACGCAGTCGCGCCGTGCGCTCCGCGCGCAGCCGCTCCGAAGACCACGCCACGCGCTCGAAGTGCTCGCCGATCTGAGGCAGCAGATGCTCGATGTGACGCTGGCGCGTCGCCTCATAGGCCTCCACCCACCACACCGTACAGCCGTGCGTCACGTTTCTGCGCCTGCTGGCACATTGAGGGGTGATGGCCGATGCCGGCGAGTTCGATTCCTTCTACCGACGAGAGAGCGAGGCGCTGCTCGTGTTCTTCGCACGCAGGACGTTCGACGCGGAGACCGCGTTGGATCTGATGGCAGAGACCTTCGCGCACGCGTATCTCGGCTGGCACGGGCTGCGCGGCGACTCCCGCGAGGAGCGCCAGGCATGGCTGTACACGATCGCCCGTCGCCGCCTGTCGCGATATCTGCTGCGCGGCCGCGTCGAGCGGCGCGCGCTGCGGCGCCTTGGCATCCAGACCCCGGTCGCCCACGAGGACGACCTCGCGCTGATCGAGCAGCGCGCGGGGCTCGCGCAGCTGCGCGCGGCGCTGAGCGGCGAGCTCGTGCGCCTGAGCGCGCCGCAGCGGCGGGCGCTCGACCTGCGGATCGTGCAGGAGCGCTCCTACGCGGAGGTCGCGAGCGATCTCGGGATCTCAGAGCTCGCGGCGCGGGCGCGCGTGTCGCGCGGGTTGCGCGCGCTCGGCCGCGCGCTGGACGTGCAGCTTGCCACCGGGGAGCGCTCGTGAACGAGCGCCCGCCCGCCGTGCTCGACGCGCTCGGTAGCGAGTTTCGCCGTCTGGGCGAGCCGCGGCGCCCGCGCGCGGGGATCACGCGGCGCACGCTGCTGCTGACGGTCGTGCTCGCGCTGCTGCTCGCGGGCGTCGCCGCGGCGGCGATCCTGATCGCACAGGGCTCGCCGCTACCCGCGCCCAACGCGCAGGACCTGCGCGCGAGCGGCGTGCCACTGCCCGCCAGCGTGCACCTCGCCGGCCTCGATGCGCCAGACCCGAACCCCGCCGAACCGCCGTGGGACATCCGGCTCTCGCGCACGGCCGCCGGCGAGACATGCACCGCCGTCGGGCAGGTGCTCGCCGGCCAGTTCGGCATCGTCGGCCTCGACCACGTGTTCCGCGCACTGCCGCTGGGCGGCGTCGACGCGTGTGGCATCGAAGCGCCCGACGGGCCGGTGCTGGCGGGGGCGAGGGTGTTCGTCGGCACCAGCTCGCAGGACGCGCGCACGGTCGTCAACGGCGTCGCCGGCGCCGGCGCGCGGTCGGTGACCGTGTACGGGCCCGAAGGAGCGCGATCGCTGCGGCTCGGCCCGCAGGGGAGCTTCATCACCGTGTATCCCGGCTACGTCGAAGAAGTCAGGCCGCGGGTTGTCGTCGTGACCCGCGACGGCGCCAGCCACACGATCGCCTTCGCCCAGTCCTCGGCGTTCGAAGTCGCCGATCCAGACGGCGGCTCGCCGTGGGAAGTCTCTGGCGAAGCGGACCTCGGCCCGGGCGCCTACGCGGACGAGGACTGCGCGCAGGCTTCGCAGCAGCTCGGGCGCAGCGACCCGAGCCGCTTCGAGGCATCGCTGACGCCACAGGTATGCGGGCGGCTGGGCCAACAGCCGCTGTTCGTGTCGATGCGCCGCTTCGTGCCCAGCTCGGGTATACGCACGGGCTTTCCCTGGGGCAACAACCCGGCCCGAACGCTGGTCTACGGAGCGGCGGCGCCGCGCGTGGCCTCGCTCAGCCTGAGCGGCGCCGGCGCCCCGCGCGAGCTCCCGATCGATCCGCACGGCGGCGTCTTCATCGCGGTGCTCGACGGGCACGTCGATCCCCGCTCGCTGACGCTGACCGCACGGCTGCGCGACGGCAGCGTCCTCACCTACCGCCGCTCGAGCGGCCTGCTCGAACCACCGTTCACGCCGGTCTGCGAAGGGTGCGCACACAGCCACCGCAGCCGCCTGTTGCCGGAAGCGCCCGTGCCCGCCTACCGCAACCCGCTGCCCGCCCGCGAAGCCGAACCCGCCCCTCCGGACCTGCCGCTGATGCGCACCGTGCGCGAGACGCTGCGCGTAAAGGACCCAGCGGGGGGCCCCGAATGGGCGCTGCGCAGCTGGCAGGGGCTGCCCAATCCCCGCGCGGACTTCGGCAGCGGCTATCACCCGACGCGCATGCTGTGCACGCAGGTGGGGTTCGTCGAGCACGGCCGGCTGCTCGAGCCTCGCGCGGACGGGGCGCCGCTGGCGCTGAGCGCCGGAGGAGAGTACGGCGTGGGCGGCGGCTGCAACGAACCGAGGTCTCTCGCCCGCTTCGGGGCGCTCGCCGAAGCGGTCACCTACGTGAACAACCCGTACGCGTATGCGCCGCGACCGCTGCGGACGGTGGTGAGCGGTCTGCTGGCGCTCGACGCGACCCATCCGCTGCTGCTCGGCGCCGGCGCGCCACGCCCGCTCGCGCTCGACGCCAACCACGCGTTCCTGGCGGTTCTGCCCGCGCGCTACTGGGACGTGCCGCTGCGGATCTCCGCCACGGTCAAAGGCCGGACGATCACCACCAGGAGCCTGGAGGCGTTCACGGGGCCAGCGGCGCTCGAGACGCCGCAGGCGCGCGCGCCCGACCCGGACGGCGGCGCGCCGTGGGGGTTCGCCGCCGGGCCCGGCGAATCGAGCGCCACCGGGCGGATCGTCGACGGGCGGCTCGCCACGATCGAAGCGCAGAGCGGCATCCTCCACGCCGGCCCCGAAGGCTGGGGCAGCGGCGGCGACGGGCAGGGGCGGCGCAGGCCCGAGCCCGTTCGCTTCGACACCCAGGGCGGCCCCGAAGGGAGTCCGCTCGGGCAGGCAGCGAGCGCGCCGCCGCCACCCGCGATCGAGCGGCGCACGCTGCCCGGCCGCACGATCATCACCGGCGAGGCCGAAGCGGACGTCGTCTCGGTCACGCTGGCCACGCCGCGCGACGTGCGCACGCTGCGCCCGAGCGGACCCGCGCACGTGTTCATCGTCGTCTACGACGGGCAGTTCTTCCGCGGCGCGATCACCGCGACGATCGCGCTGCGCGACGGGCGCACGGTCACCGAGCCCGTGCCCAACCCCAACGCGCCCCTCGGCGAGGGCTCGCTCGAGCCGCCGTCGCCATCGCTGGCAACGCGCCTGCGCGCGGACGAGACGACGCTCGCCGGCATGCGCAGGCAGGTCGCCAGAGCCGAGCACGGAGGACCCGGAACCGAGCACGCAGGACCCGGCCCACGCGAGAAGGCTCTCGGCGGCGCGCCGCTCGCGCAGATCGTGTCCGGACTGCGGGACATAGAAGCAAGCGTCGCCGCCGATAGGGGCCGGATCGCCTACGTCGAGGCCCACCCGGGCGTGCTGCCCGCCGAATAGGCCCATCGCTGCCGTCACTCGCCATCGCGGCCGTCGCGCGATCGCGGCCGTCGGACGGCCTATTTGAGCTTGCCGAGCACTTCTTTGGTGACGGCGGTCACTTCTTCGACTTTGCCGTGCACTTCTTTGACGACTTCTTTCACCACTTCTTTGACCACTTCTTTGACCACTTCTTTGGCTTTGCCCGTGGCTTCTTCGGTTTTGGCAGCGGCTTCGCCTTTGGTGGAAGGTTCGCTTTTGACCGGGGCTTCTTCGCTTTTGTCCTTACTCGGGGTTTCGCCGTTGCTCGTGGCTGGTGCTTCTTCGCTCTTGCCCTTGCTCGGGGTTTCGCCGTTGCCCTTGGCGGGCGCTTCTTCGCTCTTGCCCTTGCTCGGGCTTTCGCTCTCGCCCGCGGGCGCCCCTTCGTGCCCTCCCTGCCCGCCGCCTTGGCTCGACCCTGCGCCGGCGCTGCCGGGAGCAGACGGCTGTGTCGCGCCAACACTGCCAGCCGACGCTCCAGCGAGCGCCACCCGGATCGGCGCCGCGTGGTGGCCGCGAGCGGCGTGTCGAGGCTCCGATGTCAGGCCGGCATTCGCGCCCGCGCCCGCAACGACCGGCCCATTCACCGAGGCCGACTCTGCGATTTGAGCCCGTGACGCGCTCGTCGAGCCCGAGGCCGCCGTGGCCGGAGGATGCTTGGCGGGCGCCAGCCCGAGCGTGGAGGACGTGGCGGCGACGCCACCGACGAGCGCGGCGACCGCCACCACCTTCGCGCTGGAGGCGACGCTAGCGACGCTGCCGCCGAGCCACGAGAGCACGCGTTCGGGCAGGCCCGCGAAGAACGCCCACACGGCGAGTGGGCGCCGACCGGCGTAGTGGCCGCAGAACGCACGCACGACGGCTGGGTCCAGGCGCGTGTCCGCCTCCTCCCGGAGGATGTCGATCGCCTTCTTGTGCGGGCTTGCGGCCTTGTAGGGGCGCCCGGAGGTGATCGCGTCGAAGGTGTCGGCGACGGCGATGATCCGCGCCCCGAGTGGGATCTGCTCGCCGCACAGGCGGTCCGGATAGCCGGTGCCGTCGAGGCGCTCGTGATGGTGGCGAACCATCGAGGTCAGCTCCGGATCGCGCAGCACAGCGGCCATCGACGCGCCGCTGCCCGGGTGCTGCTTGATCACCTCGTACTCCTCGTCGCTCAGCGGGCCGGCCTTGTCGAGGATCGCCGTCGGCGTCTCGATCTTGCCGACGTCGTGGATCGCGGCCGCGGTGCGGATCCGGGCGACCTCGGTGCGCGGGAGGCCCATGCGCCTGGCGATCATCCACGCGTGCCTGGCCACCCTGCGCGAGTGGCCGTGGAGGTGGGGGTCGCGCGTCTCGATCCCCGCGACCAGTCGCTCCAGCAGCTTGGCGCGCTCCTTCGTGCTCAGGCCGTCCACGTCGCGACGCTGGGCGTCGCTCATCGGCCCGAGCGTGGCGAGCGCGGAGGCGAGGCGATGCTGGGTGCGCAGGCGGTGCAGGTAGCCCCAGATCATCAGCTCGCTGAACAGCAGGTCTTCGGAGCCGGGTCGCTTCTCCCACAGCGCGCGGCCAAGCTGTGACACGCCGAGTGAAAGCCCCATCCCCAGGAACACGCAGAGGACCGCCGAGGAGATCGTTCCGGAGGCGCGCAGCCACCAGACGATCGCGATCGGAGCAGCCGCGACGAGCATCGTCGCGACGACGACCTGGGCGAGCTGCTTGACGGACGGAGCCAGACGCTGGCTTCTCGATGCCATGGGGACCAGCCGAATCTGTTGGGTCGGCGGCTGGGCGGTCTCGTTGGCGAGATCCCTGGCTTTGCGTCCCCGCCTCACGACGGGTTTGCCCTGAGCGACGGTTGTTTTGCCCGCATCTTCGCCCGGCCGCTCGCCCGACTTGAGCATGACGCCCGTGCACTGGACGCAATGCTCAGGCGCCAGCAGCAGCCGCGCTCGCTCGTCCACCCGCCCGCGCTCGCTCGTCCACCCGCCCGCGCTCGCTCGTCCACCCGCCCGCGCTCGCTCGTCCACCCGCCCGCGCTCGCTCGTCCACCCGCCCGCGCCCATCGACTACGATCCGCGGATGCCAGCGGTCGCGGCACACCGAGCCGGCAGCGGCTCGCCGATGGTGTTGATCCACGGCTTCTCTGCGAGCTGGGCGGTCTGGCGGCCGGTGCTACCGGCGCTCGAGCAGCATCACGACGTGCTCGTGCCGACGCTGCTCGGGCACAGCGGAGGCCCTGAGCACCTCCCAGGGTCGCCGGCGACGGCGGATGCGCTCGCCGACGCGCTGGAGCGCGACATGGACGCGGCCGGCTTCGAGCGCGCGCACCTGGTCGGCAACTCGCTCGGCGGCTGGCTCGCGCTGGAGCTCGCCGCACGCGGCCGGGCGCTCTCGACGACTGCCCTTTCACCCGCCGGCGGCTGGAACCACGGCGGGCGGGAGACCAAACGGCTCGCGCGGCTGTTCCGGCAGAACCACCGGATGCTCAAGCTGCTGGGCCCCGGCGGCGCACGGCTGATGAGCCGCCCGCGCCTGCGCGCGATCGCGCTGCGCGACGTCGCGATGCGCCCCGCCGAGCTGCCGGCGGCCCTCGCCGTGGAGATGACCGAAGCGGCCGGCGCGTGCGCGATCTACCTGCCGATGCTCGAGGAGCTGAGCTCGAAGGGGTTCGGCGAGCTCGCGAGCATCGACTCGCCCGTGCAGATCGCGTGGGGCACGAAGGACCGAATCCTGCCGTGGCCCGCGTATGCGGAGCGCTTCCACCGGATGGTGCCGGAGGCGCGGTGGATCCCGCTCGACGGCCTTGGCCACTGCCCGATGCTCGACGACGTCGCGCTCACGACGAGCACGATCGTCGAGCTCACCCGAGCGGTCGACGCCGGAGTCGAGCTCACGCCCGCAGCGTGACCATCACGAGGTGAACTCCGCCAGGGGGACTCCGACCTCGACGATGTACGTGGACAGCATCCGGCCGGTGTCGGGGCCCAGATCGAGCGCGTTGTGAGGCGTTCGGGGTGGCATCAGAAACGGATCGCCGGCATGCAGGGTGAGCGTCGGCTGCCCCTTGATCTTCATTTCGACCGTTCCCGCGAGGATGTAGCCGACCTCCTCTCCCGGATGCATGTGCCAGCCCGACTCGACGCCGACGGGGATCTCGGTGAGCACCTGCACGATCTCGCGCCCGGGGATCGAGGATGCCTTGTGCTGGAGCTCGGTGCGCTTGAGCTTCGCCGCCAGCGCGTCTCCTGGCCGTGCATCGCTCATGCCGCCGCCCCGACCATCGACTCGCCGCTCGTGAACGCGAGCAGCTCGCGGTTGACCTCCTTGGCGTGGCTGACGCACATGACATGCGGCCCTCCCTCGATCTCGACATAGTGTGCGTCCGGCAGCGCCGCGTGCAGACGCCGGCCCTGGCCCTCGACGGACAGGATCCGGTCGGCGCTTCCGTGCAGGATCAACGTCGGGATGTCGATCCGCTTGATGTCTTCGTGGAAGTCATCGAGCCACGTGAGCACGCACGCCCAGGTCGCCCACGGCGACGCGCCGGCACCGGCGTTCCAGTTGTTGCGCACGGTCTCCTCGCTGACCCGCGTGCCGAGCAGCTCATCGAGGTTGAGGAAGTCCCCGAGCAACCCCGTGAGCCACGCCGGCCGGTCATCGAGGATCGCCTGCCGCACGGTGTCGACTGTCGCGCGGTCGACTCCCTTCGGGTTCTCGTCGGACTTGACGAACGACGGGGCGAGGCTCTCGATGAACACGCACGCCTTCAGCCGCTCGGTCCCAACGGTGCCTATGTAGCGTGCCAGCTCCCCGGTGCCAAGCGAGAAGCCGACGAGCGTGGCCTCACGCAGGTCGAGCGCGCTCAGCAGCTTGTCGAGATCGCCGGCGAGCGTGTCAAAGTCGTAGCCCTCGGTCGGCCGGCTCGACCGACCGAAGCCGCGCCGGTCGTAGGCGATCACGCGATGGCCCGCCTCCAGGAGCGCGTGCACCTGGGGCTCCCAGGAACGGCTGTCGAGCGGCCAACCACTGAGCAGAACGACCGCCGGGCCGCTTCCGTGATCCTCGTAGTAGAGCTCGATCGGCGTCGAGTTCTCTTGACCGACGGTGATTGTTGCCATGTGACGCTCCCTTGCGATCGGTGACCCCGCTCGATGCCACGAGGTCGAGTGAGATCTCATGATCGCTGTCGCGACTCGGCCATCGCCCCCGTGAGACTGCCCGGTGTGCACACCTGTATGGACTCGTGGAGCGTACCCTTCGATGTGGCTATGTCCACTAGTCACCGGGGGGTGTCGCTGCTTGGCCGGCGGAGCGAGTGCGACGCCCTCGACCGTCTGTTGGCGGGTGTGCGGTCGGCTCGCAGCCAGGCGCTCGTGATCCGCGGCGAGCCGGGGGCGGGCAAGAGCGCTTTGTTGGAGTACCTGGCCGACCGGGCCTCTGGATGCCAGATCGTTCGAGCGGCGGGAGTCGAGTCTGAGATGGAGCTCGCGTTCGCGGGCGCACAGCAGCTGTGCTCGCCACTGCTGGGTCATTTGCAGCGCCTGCCGGCTCCGCAGCAAGAGGCGCTCGGCACGGCGTTCGGCCTGAGCGCCGGCCAGACACCCGACCCGTTCCTGGTCGGTCTGGCGGTGCTCAGCCTGGTCTCCGAAGCCTCTGAGGAGCGTCCGCTCGTCTGCCTGGTCGACGACGCGCAGTGGCTCGATCGGGCGTCGATCCAGACACTCGTGTTCGTCGCGCGTCGCCTGCTCGTGGAGTCAGTGGCGCTCGTGTTCGTGGTGCGGGAGCCAAGCGACGAGCGGGAGCTCTCGAGCCTACCCGACCTCGTGTTGCGCGGGCTCGAGGACGCCGACGCGCGCGCTCTGCTGGACTCGGTCGTCCGCGGGCGACTGGACGAGCAGATACGGGACCGGATCGTCGCCGAGACGCGCGGAAACCCGCTCGCGTTGGTGGAGCTGCCCCGCGGGTTGACGCCGGAGGAGCTGGCGGGAGGCTTCGCCCTCCCACGCGGCGGCCCCGTGGCAAGCCACGTCGAACGGAGCTTTCGACGGCAGGTGCAGTCGCTCCCCCGTGAGACTCGCCAGTTCCTGCTTTTGGCTGCCGCCGAGCCGGTTGGCGATGTGCCGCTTCTGTGGCGGGCGGCCGAGAGACTCGGGCTCCCACCCGACGCTGCCGCCCCCGCCGAAGCCGAGGGACTGATCGAGATAGCCGCCCGTGTCAGGTTCCGGCATCCGTTGGTGCGCTCGGCGGCCTACCAGGCGGCGCCGCGCCGCGACGCCCAGAGGAGCCACGCGGCGTTGGCGGACGCGACCGACCAGGAGCTCGACCCCGATCGGCGAGCCTGGCACCGCGCGCACGCGGCGACCGGCCCTGACGAGGGCGTTGCAGGCGAGCTGGAGCGTTCAGCAAGTCGGGCGCAGAGCCGCGGCGGAATCTCGGCAGCCGCGGCGTTCTTGCAGCGGGCAACCGAGCTGACACCGGACCCGGCGAGCCGTGGGAGACGCGCGCTCGCGGCTGCTCAAGCCAAGTTCGAGACGGCCGCCTACGACATCGCGGAGGAGCTTCTGGCGACCGCTGAGATATGCCCGCTCGTTGAGCTCGAGCGGGCGCGGCTCGAGCGACTGCGGGCCCGGATCGTGTTCGCGCGCACACGCGGCGGCGAGGCGCCGCTGTTGCTGCTGAAGGCGGCGAGGCGCATGGAGCAGCTCGACAGCGCACTGGCGCGCGAGACCTACCTGGAGGCGCTCGGCGCCGCGATCTTCGCCGGTCGACTCTCGAGCGGCCAGGGTGTGACGGGGGCGGCCAAGGCCGCCCGCGCCGCACCGCCGTCAGAGCAGCCGCCACGTAAGATCGACCTGCTGCTCGACGGCCTGGCGATCCGTTTCAGCGACGGCTCCGTAGCAGGCGCGCGCCCGCTCGAGAAGGCCCTGCAGGCTTTCACGCGGGATGAGGTTCTCAGCGAGGACGACACGCGCTGGCTGTGGTTGGCCTGTCGAATCGCGCCGGACGTCTGGGGCTACGAGGCGATGGATGCGCTGAGCGCGACTCAGGTCCGGCTGGCTCGCGAAGCCGGCGCGCTCGCGAGCCTGCCGATCGCGCTCACCTATCGCGCCGGCGCGCACGTGCTCGCAGGGGAGTTCGACGCGGCCTCGGCGCTGATCGAGGAGGCCAACGACATCATGGCGATGACTGGCAACGCGCCCTACAGGTACGGCTCGCTCGTCGTGGAAGGCTGGCGTGGGCGTACGGCGGAGACGCTCGACGTGATCGCCGCCGGCCTGGACGAAGCGGCTCGTCGAGGCGAGGGTCGCGCCGTCACCCTGGCCGCGTACGCGACCGCCGTGCTCAACAACGGCCTTGGCAACCACCAGACCGCGTTGGAGGCGGCGCAACGAGCATGCGAGCACGACGACCTCGATCTCTGCGGTTGGGCGCTGATCGAGCTGGTCGAAGCCGGATCTCGCACCGGGCAACACGACATCGCGGCGGATGCGATGCGAAGGCTGGACGAGCGCACCCGTGCGAGCGCTACCGACTGGGGCCTCGGCGTCGCCGCCCGCTCACGCGCGCTGCTCAGCGACGCGGGTGAAGCCGAGGCCCATTACCGCGAGGCGATCGTGCGACTCACGCGCACTCCCATCGCGACCGACCGCGCCCGGTCGCACCTCGTGTACGGCGAGTGGCTGAGACGCTCGGGGCGAAGGCTCGACGCGCGTGGCCAGCTCCGCGCGGGATACGACATGTTCTCGTCGATGGGCGCCGAAGCGTTCGCCGAACGTGCCCGTCGTGAGCTGCTCGCGACGGGCGAGACCGTCCGCAAGCGCGTCGAGGAGACGCGCGACGTTCTCACCGCTCAGGAGACGCAGATCGCCCGCCTTGCGGCGGACGGTCGCACGAACCCTGAGATCGCCTCGCACCTGTTCCTGAGCCGCCGAACCGTCGAGTGGCACCTGCACAACGTGTTTGGCAAGCTCGGGATCAGCTCCCGCAGGGAGCTCCGCCCCACACTCCGCGACGAGGGGCCGGCGCCGCTGCGGATCTAGCCCCGTGCGGCACACCGGGACTGCAACCCCGGGAACTTTCACAGGCGCGATCCGGTACGCACGTTGCGAGGCTGGCTATGGTCCTCGGGTGCGTGTCCTGAGCGTCAACGTTGGGCGAGCGCGTCTGATCCAGACCGAACGACGCACCGTGTCCACCGCGATCTGGAAGTCGCCGGTCGAGGGCCGCGTCCGCGTGCGCGGCGTCAACCTCGATGGCGACGACCAGGCCGACCGCTCGCTGCACGGCGGGCCGGACAAGGCCGTGTATGCGTACGGGATCGAGGACACGCGCGCGTGGGAGACGGAGATCGGTCGTGCACTTGGGCCGGGCGCGTTCGGCGAGAACCTGACGACCGAGGGCATCGACGTCTCGGGAGCGCTGCTCGGCGAGCGCTGGCGAGTGGGTACGACGCTGCTCGAGGTGGTCCAGCCGCGATTGCCTTGCTTCAAGCTGGGCCTGCGTATGAACGACCCGCTGTTCGTCAGGCGCTTCGCCCAGGCCTCCCGACCCGGTGCCTACCTGCGCATCGTGCAGGAGGGCGATCTCGGGGCGGGCGACGCGATCGCGGTCGACACCGGCGCACTGCCCGATCACGGCGTCACCGTCCGCCTGGTGTTCGACGCGATCCTGATCGACCACAGCCTCGTCCCGCAAGCGCTGGAGGCGCCGCAGCTGATCCCGTCGCTGCGTGAGTCGATGATGCAGATGTTGCGATGAGCGGCCCGCCGATGAGGCGATCAGCGACGCGCGGGACGCGGTGGCCTCGCCGCCCGGTCGCCGCGCGGCAGCCGCACGGTCGCGGTGCCGATCAGCAATTCGCCCGGCGTGCGCCCGTAGGAGCGTTTGGCGTCGGGGCCGGAGGACTGATACAGGACTTCGACGGAGATCGAGCGGCCGGTGCAGCGCGGTGAGAACGGGTCCTGGAGCGTGAGGTGAACCGTCGCGCCCTTGGCGACGTTGCGGTCGAGAACGGCCACGCCGCCCCCTTCGCGCCCGCCGCGGCACGGCTTGCTCCACAGCGAGTAGCCCTCCGCCGCGCTGGTTACGGCGAACGGCGCCGAGAAGGAGAACACGGCCGCGGTGACCGCATGGTGGCTCACCTCGAGCGCGACCGTCGGGCGGCGCACGAAGCTGCCGGGTGGCGTGACGCGCAGATCGGCCGGATATGGGTTGGGCGCCGGGCAGGGGTGCTGGATCTTCACCTTCCCGCCGGTCCTCGCGTTGTAGCCGTTTTCGCAGATCTTGCCGTCGTGCTCGTAGCTGATGCTGGTGAGCACGCCGGTCGTCCCCGGCCCTTCGCCGGGCGTGTCCGTGCCCGGCGCCTCGCCGTGGCCTTCGGGGACCGAGTTGGAGGAGGCCAGCTGCACGATCAGGTACGCGCCGACCCCTGGCACGACCTGCTGCGTGCGTAGCGCGCCACCTTCGCGGTAGGTCACGCTCACCGCGTGCGGCCCGAGGATCCCGTAGGTGATGTCGCGGCGGTGCACAGCCGGCCCGGGATGCGCTTGCGGCCCCGGAGATCCGGGGTGCGCCACCGTCCCCGGATGCCCTTCGAGTGCGAACGCGGCGTTTTCGTCGACGCCCCCGAATTCGGCGGCAACGGCGCTGCCCCAGGCTTCGCCGTTGCCGGTGACGTCGCCGTTGGCGAGCACGCAGCTTCCGCGTTCGCTGGTCACGCCGCCCTCCGAAGCGCCGCCCGCGTACGTCGGCAGCACGCCCGGGCCGACCGGATGGAACCTGCCGTCGTCGTGGTAGGCGCCGTCGATCCCGAGCTCTCCCAGCTGGCCGTCCTGGACGCGGCCGATCTGCACGCACACGAGCCCGCGCGTGGTGTGCACGACGCGCATGCCCCACGGCGGCCCGCCGCTGGGGTCGGGGACGCGCAGCGCCAGCAGGCGCGACTGGCCGGGCAGCGGCAGGCCCGCGCCCGCGACTGGGCTCTGCGAGCCGCTGGGAGACACCGCCGCGCCGTTGAGTATCACGCCGGTCGCGGCGAGCGCGATCGTCGTCGTGACCAGCAGCAAAGCGATGCCCGGGATCGCCAGCCACAGCCGGCTGCCGCGCCGGGCGCGGGTGAGCCGCTGAGCCAAGCCGGGCCGTCCGGCGTCGCCGTGCGCGCGAGCGGCGATTACCCGCGTGAGCTCCGCCTCGAGGTCCTCGAGCGCGCGAAACCTGTGGCTCATGAGAGTCCTCCGTCGGCGACGCTCGCGCTGGCGAGCGAGCTCTGCAGCGCGCGCAGGGCCCGCGACACGCGTGCTCGCGCGGCCGGCTCGGAGACGCCGAGCCGGCGTGCGACCTCCTCGTATGGCATCTCCTCGACGACGCGTAGCTGCACGGCCTCGCGCTGCTCGTCGCTCAGGTGCGCGAGCTCAATCGCCAGCCCGTGACGCACCTCGCCGAGACCCGCCGCGTCCTCGATCGCCGCGAGGTCGTCTTCGTGCACGCTCGGCGTGCGGATCCCCAGACGACGGACGGCCGCGCGCTGGGCCTGGCCGCGGCGGAAGTAGTGGCTCAGCTGGCGGCGCGCGATCGTGAACAGCCACGCGCGCATCTCCTCGCTGCTGTCCACGCGCACGCGCTCCCACCCGCGCCACGCCTGCGCGAACGTCTCCGCCGTCAGTTCCAGCGCCACCTCGCCGTCGAGCGTGCGCCGCGTGAGGAACAAAAGCACCGCCTCGGCCTCCTGTCGATAGAAGGGCACGAAGCCCTCTGGATCAGCCATCACCCCTAGATTGCCGGCGGGCCGGATTCCGTGACGCACCGTGCGCCAGCCCAGGCCAAGACGCGCTCACCGAGGTCGAGGAACTCGTAGCGTGGTCGCTGGCGCGGCAGCGTCAGCATCAGCGTCAGCTGATGATCTTGAACGTGGTGCTGAGCTGCTGGCTGGGTTGCCCGGCGGTGTTGCGAGCGGCGAGGAGCAGGCGGTAGGTGCCGGGGGGCAGTGCGTGTCCGTCGAGCCGTCCGCTGAAGCGGATCGTGTCGGTGCCGGCGATGTCGTTGTGGGTGACGCTTCCAGCGGAGGCATAGCGCGTGCAATGGTGGGAGCTGCCGTGGGGGTGCTTGGGTGGAGTCAGGCAGGTGTGGCCTTTGAGTACGCCTGGGAGCTGGCGTTGGATGGTGATGGTGGTGGTGGCTGCCTGGCTGTCGTGGTAGCTGATGGTGGTGCCCGGGTGGGAGTGTTTGTGAGCGCGGGTGGAGAAGGCGCTGGGTTGCAGGGTGAGGTTCGAGAGCGTGGGGGCCTGGTAGGCGAGGACCCCCTGCTGGCCCATGCCCGAGCCAGCGCCGCCGTTCGGAGCACCCGAGCCGCCGAAGGACGGGGTCAGCGTCTCGGTCACCGTGACCACCTGGTGCTGCCGGGGGGCGGAGCTGAAGCTGCCATCACCCGGCTGGTCTGCGTCGATCACGCAGGTGCCCGCCGGGGCCGAGAAGCTCACCGTGGATCCCTGAATCGAGCAACCCGACGTCGAGGCCGAATCGATCGAGAAGATCACCGGCAAGCCCGAGCTCGCGGTTGCGGTCACGGCGTATGTACCACCGACGGCCGGGCTGGTCGGGGGCGTGGAGGTGAACGCGATTGTCTGGGGGACGGGATCGAAGGTGAACTGATCCGACGGCGTCGTGGCGCTGCCTCCGGCGGGAGTGACGACCTGCACGTCCGAGACGCCCACGGGCGCGGCCGGTGCCACGGCGGCGATCTCAGTGTCGGACACCACGCTGAACGAAGCCGCCGGGAGCCCACCGAAACCGACGGCCGTGGCGCTCGTGAATCCGGAGCCCGAAATCGTCACCGATGTCCCTCCCGACGCGGATCCGTGGTTGACGCTCAGCCCGGCCACGGTCGGTGGCGCTCCGTAGAAGAACTGGTCGGCGTCCGAGGTCGCGCTGCTGCTCCCCCGGTTGTGCACGACCACGTCGACGAGCCCCGCTCCGGGAGGCGACACGACCGTAAGCGCTTCGGATGAGAGGTACGTGGCCGACGCGACCGCGCCCCCGAAGGTCACCGAACTCGATGGCGTGAAGCCCGTGCCGAGAATCGTCACCTGCGTTCCCCCTTCCGTTGCCCCGCCTGCGAGGCTGAGGCTCGTCACGGAAGGCGTTGGCGGGGGCTGCTCGTTGGGGCATGCGAGGGTGATCACCAGGCCAACCTGGGGTGGGGGCACGGGGTAGGGCCCGATGCTCGCGGTCGAGCTGCCCGCGTTGTTGGGATCGGTGCATCCCGCATTCGATGCCTGGACTTCGTAGAACCCCGACGAAACGTCCCAGTGGAAAACGCCGTCTTCTCCGGTGGTCTCCGGATTGACGGCCGGCGTGATCCCCGGCGAACTGGGTTCGACCGGCGTGAACGGCCCCGCGGCTGAGTCCGATCGCGAGATCGTCACCGTCGCATTGCTCACCGGGTTGCCGTTCGTGTCGAGAACGGTCCCGCTCGGATCGACCAGCAAATTGCCGTCAGCATCTTCGCCCGGACACGGTTTGAAGTACTTGCGAACAGCCCACTTGCTGAATTCGTGGAGGATCGCTTCGATTTCGCCCTGCACCGTAAAGGTCGCCACCTCGTTTATGAGGCGCTTTGAAATCGTGGGTCCGGCGAACTTCTTGATTGCCGCCAAAGCCGCCGTCGACTCCAAGGCCTTTGCCTCAGGGACGAATGGAAGACCGAGAAGATCCTCCGTCAGATCCTCGAGTACCGCATGAGTGGTCTCACAGGTCGGATTCTGGTATGCGACCGCGGCATCCACGAGTGTCTTGATGTGATGTTCCCCGATCCAGTGGTGCCCTAGGTTGTACCCCTGAAGAATCCACTTGGCAACGAATTGCCGGGGTGCGATTCGGGCAGTGAGTGGATTCACTAGCTGAGACCGCCTCGTCCGCGCTCGTGCTCGAAGCAAGTGCGTGCTGACTCCCTTGCCGCTTGATGGTGTCGCGGGCGCGCTTTTCGCCTGCCGCTTCGTCGACATGCTCGCGCCGTAGGTAAACCGGTCCGATGGGGTGATCGGAGTCGCTCCACCGAACGTCGTGATGACGGTGATGTCCTGCGTACCGGAACCTGGTGGGCTCACCGCTTCGATCTCGTCTTCTGACACCTGCGTGAATTCCACTGCTGTGCCACCGAAGAGGACATGCTTGGCGGATTCGAGCCCGGTCCCGACGATGTCCACGGCCGTCCCGCCCGCTTCCGGACCGCCCGTCGGAGAGATCGATGTGATCGCCACATAGGTGTAGTCGTCGACGATTTCGGTCGCCCCATCCGTTGTAACGTTGACTGGCACGGTACCGGCCCCTGGCGGCGCCACGGCCTCGATCAGATCATCGGCTTCCACCGTGAAACTCGTTGCCGGCACCCCCCCGAAGTTAACCGCCGTCGCGTCGGTGAACCCGGAACCGGTGATGGCGACGGTATTGCCGCCGGAGGACGGGCCTGAGTTCGGAAGCAGTGGGCTTTCCGGCGGACAAATGACGGAGTCGCTGATGCTGACCGGGCCATGGATGGGGTAGAGAGGGGGAATGGTTCCGACGTAAGTCCCCGAACCAGGTGAGGTTTCCGAGGTTTCCGTCAGGGGAATGACTTCGCCATCGTACTTTCCCGTAGACGTGTTCTCTCCCACGATCGAGACGGTCGCGACTCCTTCGGGGCATCCGGTCAGCGTCGCGGTCGAAGGGACGGACCAGTTGATAACCGGCCTGGTCGACTGTCCGTTGATCCGGAGACCCGAAGGCAGCGGACTCGGCCCGCTCTCGACGATCCTCACGCCGGACTCTCCTTCTGCGGGAACGGTGATCGCGCCGGTCGACGCCGTGACGAGCTGCGAGTCGCTCGGTGGAAGGGCCGTCAGCACGATGCTCGCCCCGGGCGCAGCTTCGAGGGTAAAGCTGCCGTCCGAGGACGTGACGGTTCTCTGGCAGTTCCAGCCGGTGACGGCCTCGCAAGCCTGGACAGGCGCGCCTACGATCTCAGTGCCGTTGCTGCTCGTGACGGTGCCGCTGACCGGTACGGCTTTCTCGACGGTGACGGTGAACGGCCCGGCAGTCGTGCTTCCGGTCGCCGAGACGCTGAAGCTGAACGAGGTGGTTCCCGCGGGTGGCACGCCGGTCACCGCTCCGGTAGAGCTGACCGCGAGCCAGGACGGCGCCCCCACCAGCACGTAGTTGGCAAGCCCGGAGGCGCGGAAGAGCGCATTGTATGGGGCGCCCAGCAGCGCGTCGGCCGGCACATAGACCGCCTGAGTGGTCCCTTCCAGCGAGCCTTCGACAATCTGGATCTGCGCACTCGCCCTGGCGATCGTGGCGTTGGTGGGCGAGGAGAGGTTGAAGGCGAACGTTCCCGGATTCGACAGGCCGCAGTCGTTGAGATCAACACGCACGACCTTCGTCGTTTCACCCGGCGCGAACGTAAGCGTCCCGCTCACACCCACATACTCAGCATCACACGAAACCCCGGAGACAGCGCTGCTGTTCGCAGTCGCATAGCTGACCGTCACCGTGCTCGTCCCCGGCGCACTCAAACTAACCGGCAAATCAACATACCCATCAGCCTCCCCCACCAGCAAATCCGCCGGCGCCGACACCGCCGGCACAGCAACCGCAACACCACCACTCGCACCAATCGTCACAACACCACTGCCCACCACAATCGAAGCATTCCCGGGGTCGCTGAGGCTGATCGTGAAACGCCGAGCGGGCTGCGCGCCCTCCCGGTCATCGATCACGACCGGCACGTTCGCGACCGTCTGCCCCGGCGCGAACGTCAACGTGCCGCTGCTCGCCGCGTAATCAGAGCCAGCCACCGCCGAGTCATCCCCGGTCGCGTAATCAACCGTCACGACACTCTTGGACGCCGCCCCCGCAGGGCCACCCAACAACACCGGCACCTCGACAACACCAGCACCATTCGCGACCACCGCGTCACGCACAGACAGCCCCGGCGTCCCCACCCCGACCGCATCACCAACAATCCCAACCCGCGTGCCCGCCACAGCGATCGTCGCGTTCCCCGCCGAGGACAAATTGAACGTAAAGGAACGAAAACCCGACAGGCCGCAGTCGTTGAGATCAACACGCACGACCTTCGTCGTTTCACCCGGCGCGAACGTAAGCGTCCCGCTCACACCCACATACTCAGCATCACACGAAACCCCGGAGACAGCGCTGCTGTTCGCAGTCGCATAGCTGACCGTCACCGTGCTCGTCCCCGGCGCACTCAAACTAACCGGCAAATCAACATACCCATCAGCCTCCCCCACCAGCAAATCCGCCGGCGCCGACACCGCCGGCACAGCAAGGGGCGCGGGCGAGCCAAGCGGCGCCGACAGTACCGTGGGCGGAGGTGTCAACAGTTCCGACGCTCGAGATGCGTTAGCCCCGGCGAGGACGAGAATACCCAGCAGGGCCGTGACTGCAGCGACACGAACGCGCCGCATGCTCATTCGGTCCGACATCCCCCAAACCCCCTGCCTCCAGTCGCGTGATCCGCCATCGTAGCCGATTTAACATTGGCGATGCCAGAAGGCTAGGTGGCTATCGGGCGAGCAGGAACATTTCGGCGCCGGCCTGTGCCATTGCTCATTTTGTCGCTATGCCGTCGGTGAACTCCCGCCCGGGCGCACCCCGCCCGCGCAGCAGCACCAGCGCCGCAAGCGCCCCGGCGAGGCTGAGCCCAGCCGCCACCGCGAACGCGAGACGGAAGCCGCCGCTCAGCGCCGATGCGCCGCTGGCGCCCGCGAGCAGGTCCGCGTGCGTGCGCGAATCGGCGATCGTGCTCAGCACAGCGAGCCCCAGCGCACCGCCGATCAGGCGCGAGGTGTTGAGCATGCCGGACGCGAGCCCGCTCTCCTTCGCGGGAACGCCGGCGACCGCGGCGATCGTCGCCGGCACCAGCGACAGGCCAAGGCCCATGCCCGCGAGCACTCCGCCCGGGAGCACGTTCGCGGTGTAGGTGCCGCCACTGCGCACACCCGTGAGCAGGTACAGCCCGACGGCCGCACACAGCATCCCGAAGGTCAGCACCCGGCGCTCGCCGAAGGCGGCGACGAAGCGCGGCGCGAGCGTGCTGGTTGCGACGATCGCGAGCGTCATCGGCAGGAAGCGCAGGCCAGTCTGCAGCGGGTCGTAGTGGAGCACCTGCTGCAGGTACAGCGACAGGAAGAACCAGATCGCGAACACCGCCGCGTAGAGCAGGAACACGATCAGGTTGGCCGCGCGCAGCCGCGCCATGCCGAACACGCGCAGCGGCATCAGCGGCTCGCGCGCAACCCTGCCCTCGACGAACGCGAACGCCGCGAGCAGCGCCACGCCGACGGCGAGCGGCGCGAGCACCCCGACCGAGCCCCAGCCGAGCGTGTCGGTGCGCACGATGCCGTACACGAGCGCGGTCAGCGCGCCCGTCACCAAGAACGCGCCGCTGGCGTCGAAGTGCCTGTGCGCCGCCGAGGCGCGACCGGCGGGGATGATGCCGCGCCCGAGCAGCAGCACGCCCGCGCCGATGGGCACGTTCACGAGGAAGATCGCCGGCCAGCCGAACGCCTGCGTGAGGATGCCGCCGAGCAGCACGCCGAGCGAGCCGCCGACGCCGCCCATCGCGCCCCACACGCCGAGCGCGCGGCTGCGCTCGCGGCCCTCCGCGAACGACGTCGCGATGATCGCGAGGCTCGCCGGCGAGATCACCGCGCCGCCGATGCCCTGCAGCGCGCGTGCGCCGATCAACAGCGTGCGCGAGTCGGCGAGCGCACACCCGAGCGAGGCGATCGCGAACAGCGCGGTCCCGGCGAGGAACACGCGCCGGCGCCCGAGCAGGTCCGCGGCGCGCCCGCCGAGCAGCAGGAAGCCGGCGAACGTGAGCGTGTAGGCGTTCACGACCCACTGCAGCCCCGTCGTCGAGAAGCCCAGGCCGCCGCGGATCGACGGCAGCGCGACGTTGACGATCGACACGTCGAGGATCACCATCAGCTGCGCCAGGCACACGAGCACCAGCAGCGCGCGCGAGCGCGGCTTGGTCGCGTGCGCGTCGGCGGAACGCTCGCCGGGAGCTCTCGAGGCGAGCTCGGCGGCGGCCGGGGTGGGCATCGGCACAGGGTTCTCGATCACGGTGGCTGCCATCGCGTTATCCTTTGCGTCCGAAAGTACGACGATCATCGTAGCAAATGTTGGATGACTGTCGTACAATGAGGATATGAGCCTGTACCACCCAGCCCGTGAAGATCTGGAGCTGCCTGCCGTATTGCACGCGCTGAGCGACCCGCAGCGCCTGCGCATCGTGCGCGAGCTCGACCTCGACCCGACGCCGCGTACGTGCGGGAGCTTCGACCTGGAGGTCTCCAAGTCGACGTGCACGCACCACTTCCGCGTGCTGCGCGAGGCGGGCGTGATCGCGCAGCACGAGGCGGGCACCTCGAAGCTGTCCTCGCTGCGCCGCGAGGACCTCGACGCGCGCTTCCCCGGCCTGCTCGACGCCGTGCTCGGGCCGGCGGCCGTTGCAGTGTAGGCTCGAAGGAAGCTGAGAAGCGCCGAGCGGAGGGAGCAGGGATGAGCGAGGCCGTGCAGGTGCAGACCGAGGTCGTGCAAATGCGGGTCGAGGACGGCGTCGCGCTGCTGACGCTCAACCGCCCCGACCGCCTGAACGCGTGGACGGCTGAGATGGAGCACGCGTACTTCGGGATGCTCGAGCAGTGCGGGCACGACCGGGAGGTGCGCGTGATCGTCGTCACCGGTGCCGGCAGGGGCTTCTGCGCGGGTGCCGACATGCAGGAGCTGCAGGCGATCGGCGACGGCACGCTCAACCCCTCCGCGGAGGAGCACGCGCGCGAGCGCCGCCCGCAGACCTTCCCGCTGACGATCCCCAAGCCGATCATCGCCGCCGTCAACGGCGCGTGCGCGGGGATCGGCCTCGTGCAGGCGCTGATGTGCGACCTGCGCTTCGCCGCCGAGGGCGCCAAGCTGACAACCGCGTTCGCGCGCCGCGGGCTCGTCGCCGAGCACGGCATCTCGTGGATCCTGCCGCGGCTGGTCGGTCCCGCCAACGCGCTCGACCTGCTGCTCTCCGGGCGCGTGGTGTTCGCCGAGGAGGCGCGCGAGCTCGGCCTCGTCAACCGCGTGTACGCGCCCGACAGGCTGCTCGACGGGGCGCTCGACTACGCGCGCGAGCTCGTCGTCAACTGCTCGCCCGCGAGCATGGCGACGATCAAGCGCCAGGTCTACGCGGACCTCGAGCGCACGCTGCCCGACACGCTCGAGGAGGCCGACCGGCTGATGCTCGCGTCGTTCACCGCACCCGACTTCGCCGAGGGCGTCACGAGCTTCGTCGAGCGGCGCGACCCGCGGTTCGCGGGGCTCGAGGCGTAGTCCCGTTGGCCACAGATTCCGGTGCTGTTCGCGGTGCTACACTAGCCCGGTGCCGACCCGTCATGCCCGCCACTCGGTCACCGAGACACCGCCCGTACGCGAGGCTCTCGACGCGCTGCGCCTCCGCGGCGAGCGGGTGCGCATGGGTGACCTCGTGATCCGCGGGGCACGCGAGCGACTGCGAGAGCTCGAAAGCGAACGCGAGGACGAGGCCCAGCGAGCGGAGCTACGCCGCCAGCTGGTCGAGCAGCTGCGAACGGGAGAGGGGATCGACGTGGACGCGGCGTACGAGGTCCGCGAGCACGGCTGGATCCATCGTTGAGTGGCTACGGCCAGGCGCTGCTGATCGACCACTCGGTGTGGGCGCGGGCCACAGACGGGCGCCTGACCGGCGCTCCCCGCGACCGGTTCGATACGGCGCTCGCCGCGGGTGAGCTGTGGACGTGCCCCCCGGCGCTGCTGGAGATGCGCTACAGCGCCCGGGACAGCGAGGCGTTTGCGCTCACGGCAAAGCGGCTGGATGCGCTGGAGCACGCGCCGCTCACCACCGAGGCCGCGAAGTCGGCCCTCGGTGCACAGGCCGAGCTCGCCGCGGCGCCCGGCCTCTCGCACCGCGTCAAGCCGGTGGACCTGCTGATCGCCGCGATCGCCGCCACCGCGAGCGTTGGGGTGCTGCACTACGACCACGACTACGACACGCTCGCCGAACACACCACGCTCGCCTTCCCGAGCGTATGGGTCGCGCCGCGCGGCAGCATGGCCTGAGCCCCTCAGCCGAACAGCCCATCCACCGAGACCGCGACCCTACGCCCCGCCACGGCCGCGGCCCCGCCGCGCACCTCCACCTCAGACCCGCCGCTCACCCTGAACAGCCCCTGCACCGCCCTGCTCAGAAACCGCGACGCCTGCCCGATCCCGTGCGCGTCATCGCGCGCACCGGGGTGATGGTGAAAACGCGCGGGCACATACACGTGCAACCGCCTCCGCGCGCGTGTGAGCGCGACGTAGAACAGGCGCCGCTCCTCGGCGATGCCCTGCTCGCTGCCGGTGCTCATGTCGGCGGGGAAGTTGCCGTCGTAGGCGGCGATCAGGTGAACGGCCTGCCACTCGAGGCCCTTGGCGGAGTGCGCGGTGCTGAGCGTGAGCCAGTCCTCGTCGAGGTGCGGCGGCCCGGCGAAGTCGGCGCTGGAGCTGGGCGGGTCGAGCACGAGCTCTGAGACGAAGTGGCGGACGTCCTTGGCGCCGCGCGCGGCGAGCGCGAGCTGCTCGAGGTCTGAGACGCGCACGGCGCCGTCGGGGTAGCGCAGGCGGATCAGCGGCGCGATCGCCGCGCCCAGCCGCTCGACCTGCACGCCGGCGCCGTCGGCGCAGCCGGCGCCGGTCGCGATCAGCGCGTCGATCACGGCGCCCGCCTGCGCCCGCGAGTCCTCGGGAACGTGCACCGCCGCGGCGGCCCAGCGCTCGAGCTCGGGCGGGGCGTCCGCCGCGGGCCGCAGCTCCTCGAGGATGCGACGCGCGCGCGTCGGGCCGACGCCGTCGAGCAGCTTGAGCACGCGCAGCCAGCTGAGCTCGTCGGCGGCGTTGTCGGCGAGCCGCATGAGCGCGACGAAGTCCTTGACGTGCGCCGCCTCCAGGTACTTGAGGCCGCCGTACTTGACGAACGGGATGTGGCGGCGAACGAGCTCGACCTCGAGCAGCGCGGAGTCGTGGTTGGTGCGGTAGAGAACGGCCTGCTCGCGCAGTTCCATCCCCTCCTCGCGCGCGGCGAGCACGCGCTCGCACACCTCCCGTGCCTGTGCGGCTTCGTCGTGCGGGAAGACGAGCTCGGGCGTGCCGCCGCCCTCGCGCTCGGTCCACAGCGTCTTTGGGAACCCGGCGCGGTCCTGCTCGGAGACGGCGTTTGCGATCGCGAGGATCGGCGCGGTCGAGCGGTAGTTGCGCTCGAGCGTGACGGTGTGGACGTCGGGGAACTGCTGCGGGAACTCGAGGATGTGACGCGCGCTGGCCGAGCGGAATCCGTAGATCGCCTGGAAGTCATCGCCGACGACCGTCAGGCCCGGCTGGGTCGCGCGCATGTTGCGCACGATCTCCACCTGCAGGCCGTTGACGTCCTGGTACTCGTCGACGAGCACGTGGTCGTAGGCGCCGGCGAGCAGCGGGCCGATCGCCTCGTCGGCGGTGAGCGCCTGCCAGTAGAGCAGCAGGTCGTCGAGGTCGAGCACGCCGAGGGCACGCTTGCGGGCGGTGTAGGAGCGGAAGATCCGCGCGAGCGCCTCGCGGTGCTCTTCGCACCAGGGGAAGAACTCGGCGAGGATCTCGCCGAGCGGCCGCTGCGCGTTGACCGTGCGCGAGTAGATGTCGAGCATCGTCCCCGCGCGCGGGAAGCGCCGGTGGCTCTCGACGTGGCCGTCCTCCTGGCGCAGCAGGTCCAGCAGCTCGCCCGCGTCGCCGGCGTCGAGCACGCCGAAGCCCGCGTCGAGCCCGAGCGCGGTGGCGTGCACGCGGATCAGCCGGTGCGCGACGGCGTGGAAGGTGCCGCCGAGGATCCTGCCGGCGTCGGGCGCGACGCGCTCGGTGAGCGTGCGCACCCGCTCGACCATCTCGCCGGCCGCGCGGCGCGTGAACGTCAGCAGCAGGATGCGTTCGGCTGGCGTCCCCTCGGCCAGCAGCCAGCCGACGCGGGCGCACAGCGTGGTGGTCTTGCCGGTGCCGGCGCCGGCGAGGATCAGCAGCGTGTCGCCGGGGTGCGTGGCGGCGGCGCGCTGCTCGTCGTTGAGGTCGTCGAGGAACGAGGGCGTGTCGGAGCTCACGAACATCTGTTCGCCACGCTAGGTCACCGCCCGGATGCCTTGCACGCCCGTTTGCACCTCCCGGGGAAGGCGCGACGGGGCCGCGGACAATGACCTTGTAGTGGGAACCCCCTCGACCACACCGACGGCACCGCGCGACGCGGCGGTGATGGCGCGCTCGCGCACCGACCCGCAGGCGTTCTCGGCGATCGTGGATCGCCATTTCGCGGCGATCCATCGCTATCTGGCGCGGCGCATCGGCGGCGATCGCGCGGACGACGTGGCGGCGCAGGCGTTCGCGGTCGCGTTCAGGCGCCGGGGCGACTTCGACGCGAGCGCCGACAGCGCGCGTCCGTGGCTGTACGGGATCGCGACGAACGTGCTGCGCAACGACGTGCGCTCGGAGCGAAGGATGCTTGCGGCGATCGCGCGCATGGACAGGACGGGCGCGGAGGACCTGGCGGACGAGGTGGAGCGCTCGCTGGCGCGCGCGGATGCGGCGAGCGAGCTCGCGCGGATCGCGGGCGCGATCGCGGCGCTCGATCCCGACCAGCGCGATGTGCTGCTGCTGCACGCGTGGGGCGAGCTGTCCGACGGCGAGATCGCGGCGGCGCTGGGGATCCCGGTGGGGACCGTGTACTCGCGCCTGTCGCGCGCGCGGGCGAGCCTGCAGCGCGCGTCGAGTGACCTTTCGAACACTGAGCAGAGCTAGGCGAAGGAGATGCAGGCATGACAGACAACGACGAGCTGGTCCGCGGCTTTCGCTCCGAGGTGCCGCCACCCGACGAGGCGGCATGGGCTGCGGTCCGCGAGACGGTGGCACGCGAGATCGCGGCGGAGCTCGAGCGTCCCCGTGACAAGGCAAGGAGGCGCCGGTGGCGCAGCCCGCGGCTGCTGGCGGTCGGCCTGGCCGCCCTCGCTCTGACCGGCGCGGTCGCGTACGGCGCGACGACGCTGATCGGCGTCGGCTCGCCCGCGCCAAACCCCCCGGCGCCGTTCACGCCGTCGAACATCGAGCTGCTCGGCCTGCGCGTGGCCGATCCCGCCGGCGGACCGCCGTGGGGGATCCGCCTAGCCCTGTCGCCGGCCAGCGGAGGAGGCTCGAGACCAGGCGTCGGGATCCAGCTTGGGCGCATCCGCGGGGCTCAGATGGGCTTCATCGGCGAGGACAACGTGTTCCACGACGACCACCTGTTCCACGCGGCCGGCCCGAACAGCGCCCTGATCACCCCCGCGGACTACCCGATCTCGGGCACCCCCCAGAAGCCCGACCTGCAGTCGATCTACCACTTCGCGTTGACCCTCCCCGGTGTAGCGAGCGCGTACGAGGGATGCAGCACGATCAGGGTGCCGCTGGCGCAGCATCGCCCGAAGGGCGCGTTCGAGCGCGAAGAGCGGCTGCTCGAGCAGTCGCTGGCGACCCTGCGCGCGGGCGGCCGCGCCGCACGACGCCTCACACGACGGCTCCCTGGCGGCGTCGCGGCCCTGCGCCTGCTGTTCGCCACGCAGCTGCAGAGGACGCGCGAACAGGCGCACGGGTTCTTCAGCGAACGCACCTTCGCCACGTGCCCGAGCGCCGATCTGCGAACGATCGTGTTCGGCTTCGCCAGCCCGAGCGCTACCTCGATCGCGATCAGCGGCTTCGGGGTCCACGAGACCGAGTCGCTGAGCTCCGACGATGACGGCTTCTACCTGTTCGTCCTTTCCCAGCGCTGGAACTACGGGAGCAAGTTCCAGGCGACCGTGACCTGCGGCGACGGCAGCACGGTCAAGGGGTTGGCCGGGCCGGGAACCCCCGATCCGCCGTACTGCAGGGGCGGCGGGTGAGGCGCAGGCCTGTTCGACCGCTGAGCATAAGACCTGGCAGCCCTCGCGCCGCCCACCGCAGAGCTATCACGATCTATACGTCAATATCTCGTTTTCTGGATACGGGGGTATAGCTTCCGATAGCTCAACGCCACGACCGAGCGTTGGCAGACACGCCGCCTGATCGAGCAGGCCAAGCGGAACATCGACCGGTTCCCGTCCGACTTCATGTTCCAGTTGACGAAGGACGAGGCGAGCGCTTTGAGATCGCATTCTGCGACCTCAAAGGAGGGGCGCGGCGGACGTCGCTACGCGCCCTACGTCTTCACAGAGCAAGGCGTGGCGATGCTGTCCGGCGTTCTCCGGAGCAAGACGGCGATCGCCGTCAACATCGCGATCGTCCGGGCATTCGTTGAGCTGCGACGTGTAGCGGCTTCTTACACCGCGATCGAGAGGCGCCTTGAAGATTTCGACTGATGACACGCACACCACAGTCGAGCGTCCTCTGAGGCGCCGCTTTACCGGGACTGCGGAAGGCAGGGAATCAGCAGTCCACCGTCCTCCGTCTGGACCGAGCTGTCAGAGCATCGCTTCATCAATCCAATGCGCCCAGCCGTCACCGCGCCCGAGCCCGAGCCCGGCTCGGACGATCCGGCCGTTGCCTACGGGGACGCAGTTCTCGAGGACGATCAGGACTCGCGCTTCGCGCACCCCGCCATAGTGAAAGACGAACAGCTCGGAGCGGCCACCGAGCACCTCGTCGCAGTTTGCGTGCGGGCTGATCGGCTGCAGGACGTCGAGCTGTCGGGCAAGCTCGCGGGTGATGTCCTGGCGCGCGACCTGGCGCGCTTGCGCGAGGCTGCGTTCGGCGTGCCCGTGTTCGCCGTATATGACTCCGGCGTGCAGGTCTTCGGGTTCGGGGAGCTCGCCTGACCTCCCCCAGTAGCGGCAGATGAGCGCGCTCGTGGGGTGTCCGGGCACGAGCACGTCGCCCGCTGAGCGGCTGAGGACGAGACGCGGCTTGGCGTCGCTCGGAGGACACAGTCGGCTCGGGGCCGAGACGGCGAGCGGCGTCTTCGCCGGCGCTGTCGTCGGCGCCGTCGTCTGGCCACACCCGGACGCCGCGATCGCGACAACGGCGACCGCGGCGATACCGGAGCGCACGTCGGACAACCTGCTTCTACATGCGGCGGCCGCGGCGCCTATAGCCGAAGCCGCCGGTCAGCAGCAGAACTACGATGACAATCAGAAGGATTGTGAGCATGATCACCTCCCAATTCTCGTGCCGCCGCCGGCGAGCCGCGCGATCAGTCCGCCGGCCAGCAGGTAGACGGCGGCTGCGATGCCCCAGTTGACGGCGACGGCGGTGTTGGCGCTGCGGAAGCTGAACATGCCGTCGAACGGACCGGCGAGCGCGTGCGCCCAGCTGTGGACTTCGGAGACGATGCTGTTGGCCGGATTGGCCTTGAGCACCACCAGCAGAATTCCGGCGACGATGATCAGCACGACGACGCTTACGACGAGCTGAATTGCGCGTACGAGCAGGTCGGCGCCTTGCCCGAACACTCGCACGACGGTCCCGTCACGCCGATCCCGCGGGCGCGACACTTCGACCGGTCGGCCATCCGGGTCGACTTCCGAGGCAGGCCCTGCGCGGCTTGTTGTGGACATGGGGAACCTCCGATAGGTCTCAAATCCCTCCCGGGCAAAGCCCGGTGGGTCTGGCAACGGTGCAGAGGACCTATTCGCGAAGGCGAGCGTGCGCCGACGGAGCATTCCCAATCTGATGGGGCGAAAGCACGCGCAACCGGTCTTACAACCTGTTTCGGGCGTGCTCACCACCAGCGTATCGCACTTGGACGACCCCGACTAAACGACCAGCTCGAGCGTGAGCTGCACGCCGGCGCGCTCGCTGTTGCTCAGGACTGCGTGACCCGCGGCGCGTAGCGGTGATGCAGCATCAGCGCGTTGCCGTCGGGGTCGGCGAAGAACGCCATGTGGCAGACGCCGGTGTCGAGCGTGTCGCCGGCGAACTGGACGCCGCGCTCGGCGAGCGTGGCGCGCGCGGCGGCGACGTCCTCGACGTGCAGCGCAAGGGCGTTGTGGTTGGGCTGGTAGTCGAGCCCGAACTTCTCGGCGACGATGACGCTGAGCGTGACGGTGCCGGTCTCGAACTCGGCGAAGTGGCGCTCGGGGTGGTAGACGGAGCGCTCGAGGCCGAGCGTGGTGCCGTAGAACTCGACGGCGGCGTCGAGGTCGTTGGTGGGCACGGCGACGAAGTCGACGCCGGTGACGATCTGGCTGTCGGGGCTCACCAAACCGATCCTACACCCGCCGCCAGCGCACGCCGCCGAGCTCGACGACGTCTTCCCCACCGGGCAGCTCGTGTGGGAGCTCGAGCGCGACCTCGACGAGGCCTTCGTCGCGCTCGTCGGCGGCGACCTGGAAACGGACCTCCCCACCATCCAGCGCCAGCAGCGGTTCTCCACCGCCTTCACCTCCTCCGCCTTCACCGCCACCGGGGCCCCGACCGCCGTGACTGACGTCGAGCCCGAGCACCTCGCCCCAGCGCGTGGCGACGGCGAGGGGATCGGCAACGGCGATGGTGATCCCGGCGAGGCGCCCGGGTGCGCCGGCGTCGATGCGCGCGGTCCACTGCGGCCCGCCCCAGCGCCAGCTGCCGTAGGGCTTGGAGCGGTCGAGCGAGACGATCGCGCCGCGCATGTCGGCGGGATGCAGATGCGTGCCGGAGATGTCGGGCAGGTCGATCTGCCAGACGACGCGCACGCCGGCGGCGAGCGCGCGCGAGCGCGCCCCCTCGAGATCCTGCAGGTCGAAGATCACCATGTAGCCGCCGTCGCCGCGATGGCGGGCGAGGTGGCGCCCGGCGGCGGTGTCGGCGCGCGTCGGCGAGATCACCTCGAGGAAGCAGTCGCCGATGGCGAAGACGGTGTTGGCGAGGCCGAACTCGCCGACGCCGGGGTCGCGGAAGGGCTCGTCGAGCTCGAGCGCGCTGCGCAGCTGCGAGGCTACGACCTCGAGCTCGCCGGCGACGAGCACCGCCTGGCGCAGCCTGACCCCTGATCCTCCTCCGCTCACTGAGGCCAAGGCTACTGGCTCGACGTCCGCGCGTGGCGTATCCGTTTTGTGGGAGACGCGCTGGCGCACCCCTTCGATAAACGCTTGTGGCGCCGGTCACCACAGCCACTAAATTTCGGGGGCAGAAATGATCTCGGATGCTGCCAGGAGATCCGCTGATTGCGGATTTCTAACGCTGTTCTAACTCGACTGCAAACAGCGGCGCAACAACCCTTCGCTTAGCTTCGCCGAGGACGTTTCCGTCCGCGGACCAAGGAGGGTGCATGGGGATGAACATGGGTATGGATCGAGCGCCGGCGCCGCACGGTCGCGACGGCCGCGAGAGCCTGGAGACGCCGGGGCTGGTGTCGCAGGCGGTCAGGCGGGCGCAGGAAGGCGACCGCGATGCGCTCGGCTTTCTGTACGCGCGCTACGCGGACAACGTGTGCGGCTACGTGCGCAGCATCGTCCACGACCAGCACGAGGCGGAAGACATCACCCAGCACGTGTTCGCGAAGCTGATCCACGTGATCGGCAAGTACGAGGAGCGCGACGTGCCGTTCTTCGCGTGGATCCTGCGCGTCTCGCGCAACGTGGCGGTCGACCACATCCGCCACCTGCGCGCGATCCCGGTCGAGGAGGTGCGGGTGACCGACGAAGGCGGCGGCGGACCGGGTGAGGGCGAGCGCATGAACGACCTCAGGGAGGCGCTGGCGATGCTGCCGCCCGACCAGCGCGAGGTGCTGGTGCTGCGCCACTTCGCGGACCTGTCGCCGAGCGAGATCGCGCAGCGCACGGGCCGCTCGGAAGGCTCTGTGCACGGTTTGCACCACCGCGGGCGCCGCACGTTGACGGCGGAGCTGACGAGTCGCGGGGTCGTGCCGTCGACGGGGCGTGTGCGCGCGCGTCAGGACGAGGCGCCGGCCGGCGGGTCCTCGCTGGGCGGGTCCTCGGCGGGCGCGGCGTCGGGGTAGGGGCTGCGCGAGATTCGCCGGGCGATGCGACCGCTGTCGACGTCGGCGAGGTAGTACAGGACGGCGAAGGACACCAGCTCCTGGATCGGCACGCCCAGGCGCGCGCTCTCCTGCTCGATCGCCTCCCAGGCAAAGCCGGTCAGCGGCACCGAGACGCTGCGGGCGCCCTGCTCGGCGTGCGGATCCCCGGCGGGCAGCCCGGTCACGTTGGGCCTCGACCTAATAACGGGACACTTGGGTTCAACGGACCGGACCCGCACGCGCTCACGCCGCGAGGTGCCCTCGAGGGGACCAAAAAAGGCTGGTTGTGGCGAGCCTTGCGGGTCATGGCGGGCGCTCCGCCGAGCCCGGCGCCGCACGGCCGCGCCGCGCCGTCGCTTCGGCGTACCCGCATGATGCCAACTTCCACCAGGCGCCGGCGCGGATATCGGGCGTGCGGCCGCGTCAGCCGATGCGGCGCAGCTGCGCGACCGGAGCGAAGACGATCCGATCGAGAATTGGCTCCAGCGGCATGCTGGTGATCTCGAGCATCGCCATGCCGCTGTCGCGCAGCTCCAGGACCCCGCCACGAGCTCCTGCGGGAATCTCACCGATCGGCTCCGTGAGTTCGACCAGATCCAGGGCAGTTATGTCACGGACGGCTGGCATGGGATCCAGTGTAGGAAGTCGGATAGGCGGTTATCAGTCGCGGTGCATCCCCTGCCTGCCGATAGTGCCACGCCGTCAGGATGGGCGAGGTGCGCTCGTTGAGCGTGAGGACAACACGTACCTCACAGCCCAAACCAAAAGGGCTCAGGTCTCGTATCGAAGATACAGGCGCGTCGAGCACGGACTCGGCAATCGCACTCCAAACTAGCTCCGAGCTATCGCTCGCGACGGAGAGGACGCGCGCCCATTCCGGCCCATGTCCGTGCTCGGCAAGGATCCACTCGAGCTTCTCGGAATCGGCGTGAGCATCATGGGCCCGCGGGAGCGGTTGCCCGACGGTAGGGGCGGAGCTGGCGGCAGACATCGGCCGAGCAGGCTATCGGCGGACGGCGAGACAATTCCAGCGGTCAGCTCTTCTCGGCCTTCATAGGCCTTTGTCAAATGAGCAGCTCGTGGACCGGCGCGCTACACCCGCCCCCGCGCGAGATCCGCGGGCGTGAAGTCGGGCTCGTGGCCGAAGGTCTGGCGGATCCGCCTGCGCAGCGCGGCGTAGCGGCGCACGGCGTCGCTGCGGCGCCCCTGCATGATGTCGAGTTCCATCAGCCGCCGGTGGATGTCTTCGTCGAATGGCTGCAGCGTCGCGAGGCGCTCGAGCGCGCGGGCGGCGCCGTCGAGTACGCGCCGCTCCTCGCGGATGTCGGCGAGGTGGCGCAGCCCGATGCACGCGAGGTCGTGCAGGCGGTGGCGCTCGGGCATCGCCCACTCGGCGTAGGGCAGGTCGGCGAGGAAGTCGCCGCGGTAGAGCGCGAGGCCGCGCTCGATCTCCTCGGCCGCGGTCTGCGGGTCGCTTTGGGCGATCGCGAGGCCGGCGTTGACGTGTGCTTCGAACTCGTCGGCGTCGACGTCCACGTGGTCGAGGTCCAGCCGGTAGGTGCCGGCGCGGGCGGCGATGAACGCGGAGGGCTCGCGAGCGCCGCGCTGGGGCTCGAGCTTGCGGCGCAGCGCGTGGATGTAGTAGCGCACGCTCGCCCCGACCTGGTAGTCGGCCCCCGGCCAGATGCTCTCGCCGATCTGATCGATGGCGACGGCGCGCTGGCGTTCGGCGACGAGGTACTTGAGCAGCTGTCCGGTGCGCTGGTCCAGCCACGCGCCGCCGATCGGCCCCTCGGCCGACTCGACGACGGTGCGCCCGAGCGTGCGTATGCGCAACCGCGGACCGCTCATCCAGTGCGGGCTGGTGCGCCGGCGCCGGTCGCCGGCGAGGCCCGGTCGCAGTTGCATCACCACGCGCGAGCCGGCGCCGCCGGTGCGCGCCGCGGTCACCCACATGGCGCTCGGGCCGGTGGGCAGCTCGATGTCGACGCGAATCTCGGGCAGCGCTGCCTCGCGGGCGATCGCGAGCTCGGTCAGGCACGCGTCCGCGAGCACGGTGTCGGGCGCGCGGCATCCGAGCAGCGTGCAGCAGCTGAGGCCCGCCTCGGGCAGGCCCATCGCCTCGATCAGCCGCGTGGCCTGCGCGTTGCGGCAGACGACGCGCCCGTCGCGCTCGAGCACGAGCAGCCCGTACGGGAACGCGCTGAACGCCTCGAGCTCGAGCGATGGGCGCACCCGCGCCTTCGCGCCGCCGTAGCGATGTGTCCCCGCCCGTGTCGCTGTTGCCATGAGCCGTTCTTACGCTGAATATCCCCACGCGTCAGCGTCGGGATCGATGGAGTGTGGCAAAAGTAAACTCACGTCTCACCTTTTCTCAATATGCGATCGAAGTGAGTACGTGGAACGTGACAACTGTACTACACGATGACCGTCTGTGGACGTTTTTCTGGACCGTTCGTCTGAGTGGAGACCAGTGAGATCAGTGCACACTCTCCGATTCTGCGAACAATCCGGATGTGCGCGCGGTGCGCTAGCTTCCATTGAGGCCTCTCGAGCCGGATGTCGACGTGCGCGTCATCGGCGGACATCTCCCTCGAAGCCCACAGCCAAGGCGAGAGAAGGGCGGCAACCGATGCAGGCACAGATACGAGACCGGCACACGCCGGCGGTCGCGGCGGGTATCGCGGTTCTGGGGGGCGTGGCGGCGTGGCAGTGGGGGATCGAGCTCGAACGCGCGTGGCTGCGCTGCGACGACGGCGGACCCCTGCCGGGCGACCCGCTCGGACCCGAGCCCGGCGAGCAACCGCGCCAGCTCGAGAGCGACGAGGCCCCGGGCGCGGCGAGCGGCAATCGCCGCTGGGTCTCCAGGCACGGCCCCGCGGGCGCGCCTTCCTCGTCGCGGCTGGCCAGACGCTAGCGCCCTGAGACAGCGCGCTGGCGGCGAGCCTGGCGACCGAGATGGCGGTGTAGTAGCGCGAAGTGTAATCGACTAGTGTTTACCGTGCTACACTTTTGCAATGGCGACGAGACGGTTCGTCGGGCGAGAGGCCGAGTTGGCGAAGCTTCACGACCACCTCGATTGGGTGCGCGAGAGTGGATCGGGGCGCATGCTGGCCCTGCGCGGAAGGCGGCAGATCGGTAAGTCGCGCCTGGTTGAGGAATTCATCGGGCGCAGCGAGGCCAAAGCCGTGTTCTACACCGCGTCGCGCCAGAGCGCGGCCGGGGAGCTGCGCAGCTTCAGCGAACAGATCGCCGCGTCGGCGACCGATGCGGCAGCGATCGCGGCAGCGGGACCGATCGGCTCTTGGGAGGCCGCGCTGGCGATCGCGACGAGCGACGCCTCGGCTCGGCGGCCGGTCGTGCTCGTGATCGACGAGTTGCCGTTCCTGATCGAAAGCGAGCCCGCGATCGAGGCGATCATCCAGAAGCAGTGGGACCGCAGGATGGAGGCGCAGCCTGTGCTGCTGCTGCTGATCGGCTCGGACCTGTCGATGATGGCTGCCCTGAACGACTACGGCCGGCCGCTGTACGGACGCCTGACGGAGATGACGATCGGGCCGCTCTCGCCGGCGGCGATCGGCAACATGCTGGACCTGCCTCCCGCGGCAACGCTCGACGCCTATCTGGCGATCGGCGGCTTCCCGCGACTGGCGCAGATCTGGCCCCGCGGAGACGACCTTTGGAAGTTCCTGCGCCGCGAGCTTCAGAACCCCGAGTCGCCCCTGATCGTGCTCGGCGAACGCTCGCTCGGGGCCGAGTTCCCGACGGAGCTGAAGGCGCGCGGCGCGCTCGAGGCCATCGGCGCCGGCGAGCGCGTGTTCACGTCGATCCTGCAGCGCGCGAAGATGTCGAACAAGACGCTGGAGACGACGCTCGCGACGTTGATCGCAAAGCGCGTGATCGACAAGGCGCTGCCCTATTCGGCCCAGCCGCGCCCCAAGCTCTCGCGCTACTACGTCGACGATCCTTACCTGCGCTTCTGGCTTCGCTTCATCCGCGCGAGCATCCCGGCGCTCGAGCGTGGCCGCGGCGACATCGTCTATCGGCAGATCCGCGAGTCCTGGACATCGTTCGCCGGCCACGCGATCGAGCCGCTCGTGCGCAGCGCAATCCAGGCCCTGCTTCCCGACGAGCGCTTCGGTGGCGCTCAGTTCGTGGGCTCGTTCTGGAACCGAGACGGCAGCGTGGAGGTCGATCTCGTCGGCGGTCGCGATCAGGCCACGAGCGAGCAGATCGACTTCGTCGGTTCGATCAAGTGGCGCGACCGAGGCGAGCTCGACCGAGGCGATCTGAGCAGGCTGATCCAACACCGCGCGCTGATACCGGGCGCGACCGACGAGACGCTCCTGGTCGGCGTCTCCCGCAGCGACTTCGGCGTGGATGGGCTCGACGTTCGTCTGAGCCCTGAGGACATCGTCGACGCCTTCAACGCTCGGCCGTAGCGCCGCTCCGACTGCGACGGCGAGGTGTTCTCGGGGCAGGGTTCCCCACCAAGGAGACGATGAACATGCACCGCCGAACGCTTTCGCTGCTTGTGACTCCCGCCGTCGTCGGCGCGCTGACGATCGCTGTCCCGGCGCTCGCGGGAACGGGCACGAGCCCCACGGCCCATCAGGCCCGCACGCGCCGCTGCACCGCGGTGATCGTCATCAGTCACGGCCGGCACGTACGCGCGTGCCTGATCCCTGGACCGCGCGGCTTCACGGGCCCCGCCGGCCCGAAAGGAGCGACGGGCAAAACCGGAGCCACCGGCAAAACGGGGCCGGCCGGCAAAAACGGCGCTAACGGTGCAAACGGTGCAAACGGCATCGACGCGTACGCCATCGTCGAGCCCACCTCGCCGAGCGCGGCCTCTCTGATCGGCGCTTCCAACATCATCGCCGTCAGCGAGCCGAGCGCCGGCGTCTACTGCATCACCCCCGCACCCGGTATCGCTTCCTCCAGCATCGCAGCCGTCTCGCCCGAGGTCAGCTACAGCGCCCCGGGCACCGGGCCGGGCGTGATCGCGGTCAACGCCCAGCACACCCACTGCCCCTCCACCCCCTACGAGGTGGACACCTACGCCCCCGGCACAACCACGGATACCGCGACCGCGACCGGCTACGCCTTCACGATCGCCGTTCCATGAGCGCTGTTACGCTTGGGCGTATGCGGACGCTCGTCTTGGACCCTCCGACAGCTGGGCTCGGCCAGGTGCTCGAGGGTCGGCGCCGATCGGGTCTTGATCGCCTCGACGAGGTGTGGGACGGTGTCTACCACATGGTTCCCGCGCCCTCCGGACCGCATGGCGATCTCGAAAGCCAGCTCCACGCGATTCTCAGGCCGCTTGCTCAGCAGGCGGGCCTGAAGATGGTCGGCCAGAGCAACCTCGGCGAGTCAGAACACGACTTCCGGGTACCGGACGGAGCTCTGCACCGCAGCCCTCCAGGGGGGGTGTGGAATCCGACCGCTGCGCTTGTGATCGAGATCGTCTCCCCGGGTGATGAGAGCTGGGAGAAGCTTCCCTTCTACACCGCCCACGATGTCGACGAGGTGCTGATCGTCGACCCGCAGGAACGCTCGGTCGACTGGCTGGCGCTCGAGGACGGCGAGTATCGTCCGGTCGAGCACAGTCGGCTCCTCGATCTAGGGGCACAGGGACTGGCTGAGCAGCTGGACTGGCCGGCGATCGAGCCGGCCTGAGCCCCGACGACAGCGTCGCCGCCCTTCACATCAGCGTCCGGCCGTAACCAGTGCGCTGAGCCTAGCCCCGCCCCGCCCCCTCGAGCACCCCGGCGACGTGTGCCGACAGGCGCCGCTCGAAGGCGGCGACGGAGAAGCGCTCGGCGTTGGCGACGGCGCGTGCGGGGTCGAAGTCGAGCGCGTCGATGTCTTCGATCGCGCACGCGAAGGAGTCGACGTCGTCGAGCCTGGCGAGGCGACCGGTGACGCCGTCGATGACGGTCTCGAGCGCGCCGCCGGCGGCGGCGGCGATCACGGGCCGCCCGGCGGCCTGGGCCTCGACGGCGGTGATGCCGAACTCCTCCATGCCGGGCATCAGCACCGCGCGGGCGCTGGCGTAGAGCTCGACGAGCTCCTCGTCGGAGACGCGTCCGAGGAACTGCGCCTCGGGGTAGTCGGCCGCGAGGGCGCCATCGTGGGGGCCCGCGCCGACGATCTGGATCGGCGCGCGCGCACGGCGGGCGGCCTCGAGCGCGAGGCGCAGGCGCTTGTGGCCGAGGATCTCCGATACGACCAGCAGCGCATCGCCGGGAGTGCCGGGGGCGAAGCGGTGGGTCTCGACGGGCGGGTAGATGACGACGGAGTCGCGCCCGTAGTGGCGCTTGATCCGCTCGCGGCTGAGCTGGGAGATCGCGACGTAGGAGTCGACGCGGCGGCTGGCGGCGAGGTCCCACGCGCGGATCCGGCGCAGCTGGCGGCGCAGCAGCGGGCGCAGCAGCGGCGAGATCTCGCCGAGCGCATAAGCTTCCTCGTCCCACGCGTAGCGAAACGGCGTGTAGCAGTAGCACACGTGGATCGCGCCGTCGGGGATGCGCACGCCGTGGGCGAAGGCGCTGCTGCTGCTGAGCACGACGTCCGACTGCGCGAGCTTGAGTCGCTCGACGGCGAACGGGTAGAGCGCGAGCAGGCGCCTGAACGTGGACTGGTCGACGCCGAGGCGCTGCAGTGGCGAGGTCGTGATCGAGCGCCCGGCGAAGCGCCCGTTGGTGCCGTGCGCGTCGTGCAGCAACGTGAAGATCGGCGCCGCGGCGTAGAGCTCGGCGATCGCGGCGAACGTGCGCTCGGCGCCGCGCATGACGAGCAGGTAGTCGTGGACCAGGCTGATGCGCTCGCCCAGTGGCGCGGTGGGCGCTGGCGGCTGGCTGGGGGCGCGCTCGGCTGTCGCGACGGCGCCCCCGCGGTCGCGCACGAGGCTCGTGCTCGTCGGCATGGCCGGTTGTGGAAGAAGGGTGGAAAGGCGATCCATCGCAGGCTCCAGATGTCCAGCTACAGGCTGAACGTGCGGCAGGCTATCCCTCCGTGGCCGCACAGTTGTAAAGGGTTGGGGAAGCGCTCCTGCGCCTGAAGACCAGCCTTTTTTGGTCCGTCTCGGTGCGAGCTAGGGCGGTCTCGGGCCGTTGAAGGAGCGTGTTGGTGTGGTGTCATCCTATCGAGGTAGCCAGCAGGGAGGCTGAGGCGTCGTGAGCGTGGAGACGAAGAGCGGGGCGGAGCAGCGCCTTCAGCCGCTTGCACCTTCGCGCTCGTTCCTGGCGCTGACCGCTCGCCGCGGCGCCGTTGCGTCGGGGTTGCCGGAGGCGCGCGGGCCGGCCGCGTGCATGCGGCGGGACACGTTGTTCCGGCGGATGCTGCTGGCGGCGGATGTGCTGGCGCTGGTGGGAGCGTTCCTGCTGACGGTGGCGCTGTCGCGACGCTCGCTGCAGCTGACGTGGGCCGCGATCGCGGCGGTGCCGATCCTGGTGCTGTGCGCGAAGCTGAAAGGCCTGTATGACCGCGACGAGACGCTGCTGCGAAAGACGACGCTGGATGAGGCGCCGAAGCTGATCCAGCTGGCGACGCTGTGCGCGCTGGTGGCGTGGCTCGCCGGCGGCCTGCTCGTGGAAGGTCAGCTCGACCGCCACGAGGCGCTGTTCCTGTGGCTGGCGCTGGCCGCGCTGTTGATCCTCGCGCGCGCGAGCTCGCGCTGGATCTCGCTGCGGATCGCGCCGGCCGAGCGCTGCCTGCTGATCGGCGATGAGACCTCGGCCGCGACGATCCGCTCGCGGCTGAGCGGCCACCGCGGCATCAAGGCGGAGGTGGTGGCGCACCTGGACCTGGACAAGGTTTCCTCGTGGTCGACGGACAGCTTCTCGCTGACGCGCCTGGCGGAGATCCGCGACCTCGCGCAGACGCTCGACGTGCACCGCGCGATCATCGCGCCGCACAGCGTCGAAGGCGGCGAGATGCTGAACCTGGTGCGCACGCTGAAGGCGGTGGGGGTGCGCGTGAGCGTGCTGCCGCGGCTGCTCGAGGTGGTGGGCTCCTCGGTCGAGTTCGACGATCTGCACGGGGTGACGGTGATGGGCGTCAGGCGTTTCGAACTGACCCGCTCCTCGGCGGCGGTCAAGCGCGCGTTCGACCTCATGTGGGCGTCGCTGGGGCTGCTGGCGATCTCGCCGCTGATGATCCTCACGGCGGTGGCGATCAAGCTCGACAGTCGCGGGCCGGTGTTCTTCCGCCAGCTGCGCGTCGGCCGTTACGGCAAGCAGTTTCACATCTTCAAGTTCCGCACGATGGTCGACGACGCGGAGGCGCAGAAGGACGCCCTGCGTCACCGCAACGAAGCGCAGGAGGGGTTGTTCAAGCTCGTCGATGACCCGCGCGTGACGCGCGTCGGCCGCCTGCTGCGCAAGAGCGCGCTGGATGAGCTGCCGCAGCTGCTGAACGTGCTGCGCGGCGAGATGAGCCTCGTCGGCCCGCGGCCGCTGGTGGTCGACGAGGACGTCCGCGTCCAGGGTTGGCACCGCCGGCGCCTTGAGCTGACGCCGGGCATGACCGGCCCCTGGCAGATCCTCGGCCCCACGCGCGTGCCGCTGCGCGAGATGGTCGCGATCGACTACCTGTACGTGGCCAACTGGTCGCTGTGGACGGACATGAAGATCCTGCTGCGCACGATTCCGTGTGTGGTGGGCCGCCGCGGGCTGTGAGCGGCGACGCCCGGGCTTGCTACCGACGGCTCTTGCCGCGCCCGCCGAGAATCGCGCCTGGCTCTGGCTCGATCCTCTCGGGCGACAGCTTCGTGTTTTTGGGAGACGCGATGGCGTTCATCTTCGATAGACCCTCGTGGCGCCGGTCACCACACTCCTGCTTTAGCGCGCCTACCTCCAACCCCTAAACTGGAGGGATGATGCCGCTAGTCGAGCAAGCGATCCACGAGAACGACTACGTCGAGCTCACCCAACCCGTCGACAAGGTCGAGGGAACGGGGCAGTGGCCAGCCGGGACCAGGGGCACCGTCGTCGCCGAGCACGACCAGCACAAGATGATCGAGATCTCGGACGACCACGGCGTCGCGCTGGACTTCATCTCTCAGCCCGAGGACCAGCTCAAGCTCGTCAGCAAGCACAGCTGAGCGAGGGTCCCTCGCGCGAGGTCGTGCGGAGGGGAGTTTCAGTGGTGGGTGAGGGTGTCTCTCCCGAGAGCTTGAGCTATGAGCGCGAGGTCGTGCCCGTTGTGGAGGTGGCGGGCGTGCTCGCGTAGGTCGAAGGCCGCGTTCATGGCGGCGACGAGGTCCGCGGCGTGGGCGTCAACCTCGACCTTGCCCCTTTCGTGCTCTGTGAGCCAGTGCGCGACGTCCGGCCAGTGCCATAGGCGGGTCTTGTGGTCTGCGTATGTGACTGGTGGCGGGAAGCCTCCAGGCCCGCGCTCGTTGGTGAAAAGCAGCCTGATGTACTCGCGTGAGAGTCCGCTGCGCTTGGCGATGGCAGCCATTGTGACGAGCTCGTCGGGCTCGATGCGCACGATCTGCAGACCTGGCACTGCGGAGGTGACGTCTGCGATCGCGCTTGCCAGCGCCCCGCCAAAGCTATCGGCCTCGCGATCGAACGCCCCGTACTGAGCACCATCGCGCACGCCGAACAGGGCGTCGTCGCAGCCGGCCTCATACAACGAGTCGAGCTGCTCGTCGTTCAGCGCACTGGCGCCGCTGAAGAAGAGCGTAAAGCTGTGGATCGTTGGTTTGGTGGTCACGCTCATTTGCTTTTCTGCTGTTTTACGATGTTTGGTGCACCTGCGTTGTGGTCGCATTTCTTGACGGCCTCGCGAACGCGCTTTGCTATGTCGCCTGGCCGTCGTGGTGTGCTCCAGATCGCGATCTCGCAGCCGGAGCCGCAGGACATGGTTCCCCAACGGTGCCCCGCTCCTTCGGATCTGCGTGCTTTCCAGCCGGCACGTTCAGCATCGTTGATCGCCTTGCGAATGTCCTTGTCTGGGTGTCTGTCTTTGTTCGCCATCAGCCTAGCAACTTGTTGGAGGTTGTCAACACAGACGGGACGAGCGAGATGACGGCATGAGTTCCCGAGAATGCCCGCGCTGCTCGCGCGGAGTGTCGATCGGACGAACGTCGGCGTACGAGCTCGCACCAATCCCAGGGGTCGAGGGGGGAGATCTTCATCGCCCTCGGAGGCTACGCACGCCTTGCGATGGTTCTCTCGATCGAGCAATCGACCCCTGCTCCTACATCGAGGCGCTCGGCGGTCACCTGGAGATCGCCGCCGTGTTCGGGGACGAGCGCATACCCGTAGCCGTCGGCCCAGGCGAGGGCGAGGGTAGCGCTGCGCCCCAACCCAGCTCGTCTAAAACTCTTTTGAGAACTTCTTAGACGTGTCTTGTGGCGGCCGCCCCCGCCGCGGCCGCTGCGCGGCGTCGAATGGATGAATGCGCTGAATGAAGGCGGCGAACTGCGGGACGGTGAAGTCGAGCTCGGTGTCGACGCGGCTGTAGATGAGTCCCTTCTTGAGCAGGCCGTCGCGGCGGACGGAGGCGGTTTTGACGGTGAGCCCCATGCGTGCGGCGATGTCTGAGGAGCGGTGGCTGGCGGGCCCGAGGTCGGCCATGGCGGCCATGTAGATGCGCTCGGCTTCGGTGGCGGTGTCGTAGCGGTCTCTGAAGAACCGCCGGTCGAGTTCGTCGGTGACGAGCTCGTGCGCGGCGAGCGCGTCCTGCATGCCGATGGGGCTGCTGTCGGCCTCGTTCCAGACGGCCTCTCCCCACTGCTGCAGGAAGTAGGGGTAGCCGTGGGACTGCTCGAGGATGTAGGCAAGCGCGTCGGGCGCGTAGGCGACGTTCTGGCGGGACGCGGGCACGGCGAGCGCCTTGGCGGCCTGCGGTGTCGCGAGGCTGTCGATGGTGCGGAACGTGAACAGCCGCTCGGCGTAGAGCTTGTCCTCCTTGAGCATCAGCGGCAGCTGCGGCAGGCCGGCGCCGGCGATCAGCACGGGCAGCACCTCCTGGCTGATCTGGTGGATGGCCTTGGACAGCAGGCCGAGGTCGGCGCGGCTGAGGAACTGCATCTCGTCGAGCAGCAGCAGCACGCCTTCGCCGTGCTCGCTGGCGGCGCGGCCGACCTCGCCGAGGAGCTCGACGATGTCCACCTCGGGGTCGCCGGAGTCGGCGACGCCGTTGACGGCGTCGAAGTCGATGTTGAAGCGCCAGTGGCCGTCCTCGCCGAGCGTCAGCGTGAACGCCTTCAGCACACCGAACGCGCGGCGCATCGCCTCCCCCGCCTTCCAGCGCTTGTCGAGGTCGCGCAGCGCGCGGTGGCAGAGCTTGGCGACGATCCGCGGCAGCTGCTCGCCCTCGTCGCACTCGACCACGCCCGAGGTGATCCAGCGGTGCTCGCGAGCGATGTAGTTGAACTCGCGGAGCATCACGGTCTTCCCCACGCCGCGAACGCCGTCGAGAATGATGCTGCGGGCGTGGACCCCTTTCCCCAGCCGGCCGAGGGCGACGGTGAACGTGTCCAGTTCCTCCTCACGGCCCGCCAGCACCGGCGGCCGCGAGCCGGCGGCGGGTATGTAGGGGTTGGTTTCCGGGTTCACGCGGGGCCGGCCTCAAAGCCTCTAAAAGGATCTCAAGCAAATTTTAGACCCGATGCTCGAGCCCCACAAAGACCCCCACCAGCCGGTCTAAAACTCTTTTGAGAACTCCTTAGACGCGTCCCGTCTGCTTCGGAGCTCGAGCTGTCGCCGGCGTGGCGCGCGTCGCGGGCTTGCTACGGACGGCTCTTGCCGCGCCCGCCGAGAATCGCGCCTGGCTCAGGCTTGATCATCGCGGTGATCACGCCCGATTCGGGCTTGACCGGCGTAGTGCTCGGGGCAGGTGAGGCTGGCTTGGCGGACATCGATCTCATGCTAGCGCGAGCTGCAGCCCCCACAGAAGGACCTCGGCGATTATCGCCGCCGACGCGAGCGTGAACACTCGCCCGAGCAACTCGATTTGGGTCTCGTTGGTTGCGGAGATTGCGTCGCATGTTTCGGCGAGTCGTCGGTATGCATCTATCGCCCGGTTACCCTCCTCGAGCGTGAGATCGAAGAGCACGCCGCCCGCCGCCAGCGACCTGATCCTCTTGGTGGGCAGCAGCACGTAAAGACTGAACAAGAGCGAGAGCACGAACACGCCGAGTCCGACAAACGCCAGGCCTCGCAGATCGCTGGTGGTCAGCGCGCGAGCTCCAAGAAACGAGACAACGACGGATGTCGCCGTGAGCAGAGCTCCGGTTCGTGCGCGCAGATCACGGACCGCAGCATGCTGTTCGTTCAGCGCGGCACGCGCGATGCTGAACGCGATCCGCGCGATCTCTGGCCGGTGTACTTCTGGTTCTGAGCGTGCTCCGTGCATGTCGCTCGCATGCTGCGTGTGGCTTGGGACATTTCTCTCGGGCGAGAGCTGCGTGTTGTTGGGAGACGCGATGGCGCTCGGCTTCGATAGGACCCCCCAACCAGCCCGTCTAAAACTCTTTTGAGAACTCCTTAGACGCCGCGCGAGCGTCGATGCGCGCCGTGGCGCTCAGCCTTCCTCGACTCCGTAAGGACCTGTGCGCTCGTCAGCGCGAGGAGCAGGTCATCGGGCGCGAACATCGCCGCGCGCACCGTGCGCGAGCTCGCTGATGAACCGGCTCACCCGCACGGTCTCCTCGAGACGCTCCTCCGGGGTCCTCTGACGGTCGCGCGCAGCCCGGGCGCGGTTCGCACGCTCCCAGGCTGAGGCTTGATCGTCGCGCGGATCGCTTCTGGTGCTGAGCGCTCTTCGTGCATGTCGCTCGCATGCTTCGTGTGGTTTGGGACATCTCTGTCGGGCGACTGCTGCGTGTCTTTGGGAGACACGATGGCGTGCGGCTTCGATAAGCCGTCGTGGCGCCGGTCACCACACCTCTGGCGCTCGCTGGACGCCGCGCCCAGCTGCCGACCGTCGTGGGTACGGGACGAGCGTCGTGAGGCCGAGCTTGATCCAACGGTCACGAGCTCCCCTTGGACACCAGTCGAGAAGCGCGCAACGAATTTGTCACATCCTCTCATGGCGACTGCGCGGGGAGGGAGTAGCTTGACTAGCGAGAGAAACGGGAACGGGGTTACATAGCCGAGAGGAGGGGCAGCCTATAAACCCACAGATGGGAGCAGTACGCATGACTGGTGAGCGATATTCGAGCAGCGAGGACCTTCTGGATCGAGACGACGACGGCTCGGGCGAGACACGATTTGGGCGAGCGTCGGAATCGAGCGCGACGAGCGCGATCATGGGCGTGGCGATGGTCGGGCTGCTCGGCGGCGGTCCGCGGCTAGCGATACGCGCGGCGCGCGTCGTCTTGGCCGACGGCTACGGCGCGCGGGCGCGATCGCGTGACGGACGGCTGCGCGGTCGCATTCGCCACCGCGGCGACTGATCCCGACGACGACCTCGTACAAGGATGAACTCGACTTCTAGAGGGGGTGTTGGATGGCGCCTGCCGTTGGCGGTATGAAGACGGACATGCACCTGCCGCCGATCGCCTGGCGCGCCGAGGCGGCGGACGAGCAGATGACACAGCTGGTGTCGCAGGCAGTCAGGCGCGCGAAGGAGGGCGATCGCGAGGCTCTTGGGTTCCTCTACGCGCGCTACGCGGACAACGTGTTCGGCTACGTGCGCAGCATCCTGCACGACCCCCACGACGCCGAAGACGTGACCCAGCAGGTGTTCGCGAAGCTGCTCCACGTGATCGGCAAATACGAGGAGCGCGACGTGCCGTTCTTCGCGTGGGTCCTGCGCGTGGCCCGCAATCTCGCGGTCGACCACATGCGCCACCAGCGCATGATCCCGGTCGAGGAGGTGCGCACGACGACCGAGCTCGGCTCAGACCCGGTGAACGACCGCCGCCTGAGCGAGGATCTCCGCGAGGAGCTTTCGAAGCTACCCAGGGATCAGCGCGAAGTGGTACTGCTGCGCCACGTCGCGGGGTTCTCCCCGCCGGAGATAGCGAGGCTGATCGGTCGCTCGGAGGGGTCGGTCCACGGCCTGCACCACCGTGGCCGGCGGACCCTGGCGGCCGGCTTGGTCGAGCACGGCATCGTGCCCGCAACGACTGGCAGACGAAGCTCCGGCGGTGACGCCGGAGGGCAGGGCGCGCAGGCCCACGAGGTCTAGCGCCGGTTGAGAGCCAGCCTTTTTCGGTACCTGAAACGCGTCATCGAGCGTGAGCGATGCCGTCACCCGTGCGTTGGGGTGCAGTGGGCTCGCTCTCACAGCATCGATCGTCACCGGCGGCTGAACGCGAAGCGCCAGCGTCAGAGGATCGACACACGCCGAGCCGCGTGAGAATCGAGCTGGAGCTCGACGACTTCGCGGCGAGCGCCGTCGAGGAGCAGGCCGCCATGCTGGGCGTGAGGGTCGAGGACGTGGTCGGCTTCTCGGTTCTCTATTACCTGGCCGACCTCGACAGCGGCCGGATCGCGCGCGAGGTTACGACCAGCCCTTACCTCGAACCCGCGGACGAGTCTCCGACGATGACATCTGACGCGAGCGAATCACAACGCCTCGCTTGCGAAGGACGCCTCTCCGCTACGCGGCTCGTCGCGAGAACTAGCCTTTTTTAGTCCTCTCAACGCGCCGTGGAGCGCGAGCGCAAGCGCCCCCTGGACGTTGGTGGCCGATGAGTCCGAATCCCAGCGTCGCAAGCGCGACGGCGATCGATCAGCTGAACGGTTCGAGCGCCGACGGCCGCCTCGGCCGAGGCCAGTTGTCGATGCTCGCTGACGGCGAGCTGTACACGCCCACGCGGCCGCGACGGGAGACCTCGTGCTCGGCGGTTCCCACCCTGCCGATCCTCGGCGTGCCGATCAGCAGGTTGACGGGCGATCAGGCACTCGACGCGATCGACGAGTGGGTGGAGCACGGGACGTGCCAGACCCTCGCGTACGTCAACGCCCACACGCTCAACCTGTCGGTGCACGTGGATGCGCTGCACAGCTCGTTGAAGCGCAGCCGGCTGGTGCTGAACGACGGCGTCGGCCTCAGCCTGGCGGCGCGCATGCGCGGCGAGCGCTTTCCGGAGAACCTCAACGGCAGCGACTTCACGGTTCGGCTGCTGCAGCTGGCGGCCGCCCGGGATTGGGGGGTCTACTTCCTCGGCGGAGAGCCGGGCGTCGCCGAGCTCGCGGCGGCTCGACTCGAAGAGCGCATCGAGGGCCTGCACGTCGTCGACGTATGCCACGGCTTCACCGAGGAGAGCGACGAGCTGCTCGCACAGCGCGTGCGAGACAGCGGCGCGATATTGCTCGTCGTCGCGCTCGGTAACCCGCTCCAGGAGATCTGGCTCGACCACAACCTCGAGGCCACCAGCGCGCTCGTGGGTATCGGCGTCGGAGCGTTCCTCGACTTCACGGCGGGGCGCGTCCGGCGGGCACCGCGCTGGATGAACGCGTTGGGCGTGGAGTGGTGCTTTCGCCTGCTGCAGGAGCCCGGGCGGTTGTGGCGCCGCTATCTCGTTGGCAATCCGGTGTTCCTGCTTCGCGCCTGGCGAGATCGGCAACGATCTGTCTCGACAAAGCGAATGTCAACGTGGCGGGCCGGCTAGAGCTGCCGACAACGACCGCCAGTTCACCTCGGCTGCTCGCGTCACCGACCTATCCCAGGGTCGCTGGCCCTCGTGCTTCTGCACTTGTGCCGCGTCAGTGCATGGACAGCCTTGCGCTATCCCGCGATCGTGGTCACTGGATGCTGGCCTCAAGGAGGAGCTAGGGTGCGAAGCTGGAGCGGAACACGACCGATAAAGGTCATTCATATTGGGCCTCATCCGCTGACAGTCGGCGGCACACAGTCAGTGATGCGTACCATCACCGACTTCAATATTGGCGCCGACAAGATGACCGTCCGGCCGACATGGAACGGGCCAGGGCATCTTCTCAACTGCCAGCTGGTGCGTCGGGCCGCAGGCTCGATCCTTCGCGCTGATTGCGACACCGTCATCCATCTGCACCTGTCGAACGGGGGCGCGTACGTCCGCGACGGGCCGCTAGCTGCACTCGCGCGGGCGCGGGGCCTGCGGGTCGTCATATCCATCCACGGCTTCGACTTTCCCAGCTTCTCCGAGGCTCATCCGCAGCTGGTCGGAGCGATCGTATCGAGAGCGCACGGGATCTTGTGCCTCTCCGCAGAGGCGGAGAGGGCTGTCCACGGGCTCAACTTCCGCGGCGCAGTCCAGACACTCCCCAACCCGGTGACGATCGACGAGCACTCCCTGCCCGCCAGCGCCACCGAGCCGATTGTCCTCTTCGCGGGCACGATCGGCCTACGCAAGGGCGTTGACGTACTCGTCGAGGCTTGGCGACTCCTGCTCGATCGGGGAATAGATGCTCACTGCAGACTCGTGGGGCCAATCGATGACTATCGTCCTCCGACCCTCGATCGGATGTCGGTCGAGCGGCCGGTAGACCCGAGAGCAATCAGGCCGTTGATCCGCAGGTCACGAGTGGTGACGCTGCCTTCGCGAGCCGAGGGTATGCCCATGATACTCACGGAGGCGCTTGCTGCTGCCCGCCCGTTCGTAGCCACTCCAGTTGGTGGCACCGCCGAGCTAGCACCATGTCAGGCGATGCTCGTGCCGGTCGAAGATGCCAACGCGCTCGCCGATGCCATAGAACATTTTTTGACCGATCCAGCATCCGCGGGGCGGGTCGGCGCCCGCTGTCGGGACTTCTGTAGAGAAACGAGAGGACCCGCCGTCATTGACGCCGCGCTGCGAGAGTTTTACGATGCCCTATGACCGGCGTCAGGCGAACAGAGACTGGTGTTCATCTAGGCGGCTCCCAATGAGCCAGCGAATCGCTATCGTGCTGTGGGGCGGCGGAGTCGGAGGCGCTGAGACACTGATGGGGGATGTCGCTATATCCATGCGACAGCGCTCGATCGATGCCACCGTTCTTTGCATCGGCGATTCGATGCCGCTCGCAGACAGGCTTCGTTCCGCTGATACTCCATGCCTGAGCCTAGGCCACCGGCGAGGTTCCACGGTCGCGCTGCATCCACGGCGCTTGGCGAGCACTATCCGAGACCTTGGCTGTAACGGCGCGATCGTCAACGCCGCCGGCTATCTACCACGACTGATTCAACTCGGCGGCTACCGATCCCCGATGCTGGCCGTCGAGCATGGTGATGCGCTCAACCTCCACACTGCCCCTTATCGCCGGAGGCTTCGTGTGCGTGCTGAGCGCTGGCTCTGTGCGAATGGCACCTATACGGATATCGCCGTTTCCGATACGCTCCTCAACGCTTCCACTCGCGCAACCGGCCGCACTAACGCAAGGCGCATCTATAACGGAGTCAACCTGCAGCGCTTTCGTCCGGCGGTACAATCTTCTGGCCAGAGTGATAGTGCCGTCAGGATCGGGCTCGCTTCTCGTCTCGCTCCCGGCAAGGGCGTTGAGATCCTCCTCAGTGCGTGCGCTGCGCTCGGTCTGGCGTCCTCGTGGAGCCTGCATATCGCTGGCGACGGGCCAGAGCGCGCCAAGTTGCGCGCATACGCCCACCATGACCCAACGCTGCGCGAGCGGGTCACGTTCGTAGGAACAGTGACGGATATGCCAAAGTTCTGGGCCACATGTGACATCGCTGTGGTCGCCTCCTCTCGATGGCTCGAGAGCTTTAGCATGGCCGCCGTGGAGGCGATGGCGTGTGGCCTGCCTGTTATCGCGAGCGCAGCTGGCGCGCTGCCAGAGATCTGCGGTGATCAGTGCGGCACCCTTGTGCCAGCTGGTGATGTCGCGGCTCTGACCACTGCATTGACATCCTATATCGCCGATCCCGCTCGGCGCCTCGTAGATGGCGTTGCTGGGCGTGCGCGTGCCGAACGACACTTCGACATCGAGCACATGGTTGATCAGTACCTCGACGCACTTCATGACCCACATTAACGCACGATGTTTGACATACCACGACCAACGCCCGCCTCAAAGCCAAGCAACCGGCCGAGCGCCGAACTTATCGCAGTGGGGACACTGGGATGCCTCGTCGCCGTGTTGCTTGGCGCTGCAAGCGCGGCTCACGACGGCGCGACGATCATCGGTGCTATAGGCGCCCTCTCACTCTGCGCCGCAGCGACCACGCTCTACTCTCGCGATCCGGTTCTCGCGTTTATATGGCTATGGCTGTTTGAGATCTTCAACTCGCCACTGTCGGCCATTCCCGGATATTTTTCCCCGACCGGGGAAGCAATCCGTCAAGCGGATGAGCTCTTGGTAGTGCTCTTTGTCTGCCTGACCTTGTGGCGCACAGCGCGTAGTGATGCTCGACTACCTCCACTTTGGGCCATACTTCCGGGCGTCGGCGTAGCGCTTTTCGGACTCCTTGGTGCCGCCATTCATGGCGTTCCTCTCAAAGTTACGGTGGTCGGCGGTTGGCTTGGGCTAAAGCTCTGGACCATGCTCGTAATCGCCCTGTTGCTTCCGTGGAAGCGCTCAGACGTTGAGCGTGTCTACTCTGCTTTTACCAAGATTGGACTGTTCGTTGCGGCGTTTGGACTGGCGGACTATCTCTCCCATGACGCCATTTCCACGGCGCTGCACATTTCGATCTACGCATTCCAAGCCGGAAGCCTTCGCGGCGAAGCGGCTCACTCAATCTTTCCACACCCGAACGAACTCAGCCTGTTTATGAGTTTGCTGTTCGCCCTGACCTTCGTACGCTTCGCGTCAACCAAGAGCAAGTCTGCTCTCATCCTCGCGCTGTGCTTCGCCGGTTCGGTACTGTTGTCGGCGCGCCTCAAGGGCTTTCTCTCGCTATCCGCCGTGGTCACCATCGTTGCCATCGTCCAGGTAATGGCGACCCAGCGCAATGGCGCGCTGATCCTCTTGGTTGGGGTACTGTTGCTCGGAGGAATATACAGCGTGGAGGGGACTGTCATCACTGAACAGATTTCCCTCTACACATCCTCCGAAACCACGGCACGCGCCAAACTTTACACAACCAGCACACAAATCGCTCGGGATGACTTTCCGCTGGGCGCCGGATTCGGCCGCTTCGCGACCTACGCCTCCCACCTCTATTACAGCCCCGTCTATCAGCAATATGGCTTGAACAACGTATATGGCTTGTCTCGGAAGTATCCTGATTTTATCGACGACACTTCATGGCCAGGCGTGATCGGCGAGACAGGCTATGGGGGCTTCGCTATCTTCGTCGTCGGCCTCGCATGCCTCGTTCTGGTGCTCGCGCGCCGGATGCTAACGGCGACGCCCGACCTACGCTGGATGCCGCTAGCCGCCCTATGCGCGATCGCTGTGCTTCTCGTTGATTCCCTGGGAGACGCCACACTATTCGACTGGCTAGCACTCACCAGCTTTGCGTTGATTGTCGGCCCAGCACTTGGGGCGACTCGGTCCGCGCCGGGAGCGTATCCGTAATGTCCCCGCGCCAATCTCCGACCGCGACTGGGGGGCTCGATCGCGCCAACCATCACCGTCGGTACTTGCGTCACGTTGTGCGTCTGCGCGAGCGCATCACGCTTGTGCAAATGCTTGACCACACACAATGACGCTTGCCATCACAGCGATCGTCGTGTCGTATAACAGCGCGGCCGTTCTTGTGGAATGCATCTGTGCACTACGTGAGCATCTCGGAGTAGATCAGGTGATCGTGGTCGACAACGCGTCACTCGACGAATCAGTGGTGGTGGCCCGTGGTCTTGGAGCTGAGGTCATCGCGAACCGTTCTAATATCGGATTTGGTGCGGCCTGCAATTTAGGGGTGCGGGCCGCCACACACGAGGTCGTGATGTTTGTGAATCCCGACGTTTGCATCACTTCGGCCGACAGAAAGGCGCTTTCCGAGTTCGCCGCACGTACTCCACTTGGGCTCGTGGCGCCGCGGGCACTCGTTGTTGGTGAACCTGGACATGAGGAACTGGGCCTGCGACAAGTTCTGCCCTGGCCGTTTAGCGTCGCTCGCGAGGCCCTTGGACCGATGCTGCCACGCGAGGTGTCCGGTCATCGCGGCGGTGCATTGGGTCTCCCTGGGTCGCAGCGATGGCTGAGCGGGGCGCTGCTTATCGTCGCGCGGTCCGAGTTCATAGGTTTGGGCGGGTTCGACGAAAGACTGTTTCTGTACTATGAGGATATGGAGCTAAGTAGACGTTACCTGAACAGTGGGTTCCCGATCTCGGTTACCGACGCGATCACTGGTCGCCACGCCCTCGGCGGCTCCTCGGGTCCCACGGACGCTCCCAGTGCCACCGTAAGCGCTGCTAGCGCAATGAGCAGTATAGAGGTGGTCGGGATCATCCACGGCTTTCGAAGCGCGCGTTGCGCCTGGATCCTCTACCGCGACGCACGCCGGCTTGCCACTGTCCTTCTCTGGCTCGCTGCGCGAGGCCCACTATCGGCTAGAGGCCAGCGAAAGTTGCGCGAATTTCGGAGTACGCAAGCTGCAGCAACTGCCCTTCTCGCGAACTCTGTTTGCCATTATCCACTTGTGAAGACCTTTTCGCAAGATCTCGATGGATTTTTTCACCGATAGACAGTTTGGTAGATCATGTCTACACTGGTCTGGCCCGGACTGCCTTGTATGGACTGTTACCGAGAAACGGATCCGGTCGTCTATCGCAGGTGCGCGCTAGCCTATCAGTCGCTCGCTCAGCGTCTGCAGATAATAACCCGCCAAGCGGGTGGGGTATAGATGCTCGTCAAAGAACTGAGCCGCATTTAGTCCGATTCTCCGTCGTGCCTTTTCGTCATCGACATAGCGAGCACAGAGGTCGGCAAGATCTGCGAGATCTGAGCGGCAATAGACGATGTGCTCTCGATCTCTAAGCTCGGCCTGCATGACCGCATCGTGACGAGGAGCAACGATGCAACATCCCATGGCCAGGTAGTCGACCAGTCGATGACAAAATGGTCCGTTTCCTGGCATATCAATACACACACGGGCGCGCGCTGCCTCTCGCAGAGACTGCATGTAGAGGGCCAGTGAAGTGCTGCCGGTGAACTCGAATCGGTTCTCGCTCTCTAGGATTGTGACTGCCCGGCTGCGGATCTCGGCCGAAAAGCGCAGGCTGAATCTACCGTAGACATCGAACTTAGGGTCCCTCCGTCGTAGCCCTCGAAGGCGACAGTAGTAGTTGTAGAGAGACGGCTGGCTGGTTACGTAGCCGCCGGGCAAGATCTTCGAATCACCGTAGCCGGAGCGCCGGTGTTGCATCTTGAAGTACACCGATACATGCTCTAGGCAGTCCTCATTGATGAATGGATAGTCATAGTAGTCGAGTGCGACGGGGAATGTCAGATCGCCATAGCCGACGCCGAACACCACGATCCCCTCGTAAGGCTGCGATATCGGTCGTGCCTCGACACGTGCCAACTTGCGTAGGGCTTCCTGAACGGGTCTGACAAAGCTGGCCGCATTGATGTGTTGATACTCCGTCGGCCAGTGGATAGTGGCGATGGTGTTAGGACCCTTCGACTCTGGGCCAGCGGGCGGACACGGCCCGCGCAGGCGCCACGCCTGCTCCGCGCCAAAAGCTCGCCAGGCGGCAGGATCGGATGCCAGCGTTAGGGTTCTTCGGCTGACGATGCGGTTGAGAAAGGCGATATTGCTAGCATACTTGGGGTCGCGCCAGCGTGTCGTGGTGTCCACACTGTCTCGTGAAGCAGCCCGAATCACGGTCGCAGGTAGCCGGGCCGAGTGTGCGCCACTTTTCTCGGGGGTCGTAGCCACTGGTACCCCAGTGTTCAGTGGCTTCACGTCTGCGCGACAACGGTGGACCCTAACCGCGCTCACGCTGAGCACGAGTAGGGCGAAATCAGTCGTTGATCACGTCGCCCTTGGCGACGGTGTTGGTGAGCGGCGATCACCAATGACCCGCGCCGGATTCCCGCCAACGATCGTAAAGGGCTCAACATCTCGAGTCACAACCGCCCCGGCGCCAACAATGGCGCCCTTGCCGATACGCCTTCCCTGAAGGACGATGGCTCGCTCGCCGACCCATGCCCAGTCTTCGACGACTGGCACCTTGACCGGCGTTGTGTTATGAAACCCAACCGGGATCTCGAGGTCGTCGCTGCCCCTGTTCTCCTTGAGGAAGACGCAGTTCGGTCCGACTACCACTCCGTAGCCGAGCCTCGCTCCATAGATACGGCAGCCAGGTCCTATGCTGGACCGATCGGCCATATATATATAGCGGCCGTCTGCGAGAAAGGCGCCCGGGCGTATGTGAATGTGAGCTCCCGCCTCGGCGAGAAACTGCCGGCACAGGAGGCTCCGGATCCAGGTACAAAGCCCGCCACCGGGGAAGCTGAGATCCGGAAGGTGTTGGGCGAATCCGTAGTAGAGCAGCAGGGCGATCCGACGTCTCATAGCGGGAAGGAATAATAGACTACGCACGGTACTCGTGTCTATCACGAGACGAAACGACGAGCTAGGCCGTCGCGTTAAGCGCGAGGGCGGTTCATCCCCCGCCCATGCGCGCCACCCAAGCGCTCGGCCTTCGCAGCGGAGCGTGTGGCACCCGCTGGGATTACCAGGCCCGCAGCCACCAACAGGAGACATAGGCGCAAAACGGCGCCCAAATCTCCACCGGCAGGACGACAGGTATTCCAGCGTCCGCGGTGAGCCCTTGAGGACGACTCGCGCTAGACTTCTACCCGCATGGAGTGCACGACGTTGGTCTCGGAGGTCAGAAGCACACGGATCGGGTTCGGCTGCGCTGGCCTTATGCGCGAGCCGTCCACCGGCAAGCGACAGCGCCTGCTTCACGAGGCGTTCGACGGCGGCATCAGACACTTCGATGTCGCACGCATGTATGGGCTGGGCGCAGCCGAGGCAGAACTTGGACGGTTTGCGAGAGGGCGTCGGGACGGTATGGTCATTGCCACCAAGTTCGGTATCCAGGCGGCGTCAGCGCCGAGGCATTTCGCGCGCGTTCAGAGTCCGGCCCGCTGGCTTTTGTCACGTCAACCGGCGCTGCGCAGATTCGTCAAACGGCGTTCGGATCTACTCCACCGCCCGCATCGCTACGACGTAGCCACGGCGCGCGCGAGCCTCCAAGCGAGCTTGCGGGAGCTGAAAACCGACTACGTAGACGTGCTGTTCTTGCATGATCCATCACCGACTGACCGGGTCGACGTTCCGGAGCTTTGTGGTTACCTAGAAGAAGCGCGACAGGCCGGCTACCTACGCGCTTGGGGCATCGCTGGCGAGCCGACTCCATGCGTGGCGATCAAGCACTCTCTCCCTACGCGGGCGATCGTGCAGCTACGCGAAGACATCTTCTCACGCACCACAGAGCTCTCCGATGGGCTCGAGCCACTGATTACGTTCGGCGTCTTGAGTACTGCGCTCGCTCGCATTCTCACCCACCTCGAGCGTAACCCTGAGCGCAGGCGGCAATGGTCTGAGAGCATCGGCATCGACTGTTCCTCGCCCGACACGCTTGCCTCGTTGCTGCTCCGAGACGCCCTGCGTGCGAATCAAAGCGGAGTGGTGCTGTACAGCACAACCCGACCCGAGCGCCTGCGCGGGCTTGACGCCATCGTCTGCTCCGCACAAATCGACGTCGATCCTGTACTTACCGAGTTCCGGCGCCACGTGATCGCCGAGCTGACGCCTCTCAGTTCACCGGACGATTAGGCCGTGCGCAGAGATTCCACGACTATACTCTCCGGGTCGCACCTTGAGGCGGACGTGGCGGTGGTCGGCGCCGGACCGGCCGGAATCGTCGTCGCCTTGGAACTGGCTCGCGGGGGCCGTCGCGTGCTTCTGATCGACAGTGGTGGTGACGATGTGAATGCGGACGTCCAAGGGCTGGGCGAACTCTCGGGGGAAGACCCCGCACACGTGTCGATGTCCCTCGCCACCAGCCGGAGGCTAGGAGGGGCCTCCAACCTTTGGGGCGGGCGCTGCGTGCCGTTTGATCCGATCGACTTCGCGCCCCGCGAGATAGTGGGCGATTCCCGCTGGCCAGTTGCCTACGAGGACCTTGAGCCCTACTTCCTGCGAGCGTGTGACTGGTGTGTGTGTGGTGACGCGATCTTCAACGCGCGCGACATCCGTAACCTTGCCGGGCACTCGCTCGTTCCAGGCTTTACTGATGGGGATGTTCTCGCCTCCTCGCTCGAGCGGTGGTCGCTGCCCACCAACTTTGCCCGTCAGTACCGGGCTGCGCTAAAAAATACGCCGGGATTGACCGTCGTGACCAACTTGACCTGCACGGAGGTGGTCTGCGACCCTTCCCAACCGAAGGTGCTGCACCTCCGTGCGCAAAGCCTCGACGGGCGCTTGGTGACCATATCGGCGTCGGACTACGTGCTCGCCTGCGGCGGATTGGAGGTCACACGCCTGCTCTTCGCGTCCAATCGCGTGTACCCTGAGGGGCTGGGCAACCATTCCGGCCATCTTGGGCGTTGGTACATGGCCCACATCGAGAGCCGGATCGCCGTCGCCCTCTTCGCGACGCCCCCGAGGGAGACGATCTTCGGCCACGAGCGCGATCACGGTGGTGTCTATGTTCGCAGGCGGCTCACCTTCTCGCCCGAGCATCAAGCGGCTGAACGGCTGTCGAACGCAGCCATGTGGTTGGTGAATCCCGAGGTCAGCGACCCATCGCACGGAAACGCGATCTTGTCGTTCGTCTATCTCGCCCTGGCATCTCCGATGGGGCGATTCTTCGTTGCGGAGGGGATCCGCCAAGCTCACATCAAGAATGCCCGGCAGTCCATCCGTCCGCATCTCACGAACATCCTCGGCAATATCCCCTCCACCGGTCGCTTTGCTGTCTCGTTTGGATATCGCCGCTTCCTCAAGCGTGGTCGCAAGGTGCCAGGCTTCTTTGTGCCAAGCGCCACAAATGTATACCCCTTGCTTTATCATGGCGAGCATCTACCCCACTACGAGAGCCGCGTCGAGCTCGCACCCGAGCGCGACGCCCTTGGCGTGCCCCGCCTCAGAACCCGCCTGTGGTTTGCAGACGAGGAAATCACGCAGGTGGTTCACGCGCACCGCTGCGTGGATCGCTATCTGCGCGAGCACGGAATCGGTCACCTCGACTATCTACACGCTGATCCCGAAGCAGCAGTGCGAGCACAACTCTTTGGCGGCTACCATCAAGCAGGTACTACCCGGATGTCCGCTCTCCCCGAGCACGGAGTGGTCGACAGCAATCTAGCAGTGCACGGGTTTCGTGACCTCTAGGTTGCAAGTAGTTCCAACTTTGTGACCTCTGGGCAAGCCAACTCAACCTTTATGATTCTTGCCTTCGCAGTCCGACTAGCCGATTATCTAAGCCGCCACCATGACGCGGCGGTGAACAATCTAACCCACACGAGGGGCCTCTACTAGCCCACGCCGCACGCGCCCAACCCGCGACAGCCGTAAACGACCCATTTGCGATCGTTCGGGGCAACTCTGCCGACTGCTTACGGCTCCTCCCAAAGGGCCGCTGACGCGGGGCCGGACGTTCGTGGGCCGTTACGATCTTGTCCAGGTAGTGAGCCACGGAATGCGGGTTCCCAGTGCCTTCTCCAACGCCTCGCTATCCTGGCGAAAGTGGGCGACGAGTTGACTTCGGGCGTTCGGCGCCATCCCTTCGTCCCCGCTGTCCCGCTCCCTGCGCGCGTTCCATAGTTCGACTCGAAAGCCCGCTACACCAAAGGCCCGATCGATCTTGTCTCGGATGCTTCCGGGCAGGGCGCGCCACATCGCACGCACGGACGCCGCGTGCGTGAGTCGCCCCTGGAGTGCGTAGA
>Ga0302314_10000259_pt1 | contig 94737 bp, 71 predicted proteins | sample III_Palsa_N2_3_FD_200533 | JGI IMG/M metagenome (GOLD analysis project Ga0302314, IMG submission 200533) | Peat permafrost microbial communities from Stordalen Mire near Abisko, Sweden - III_Palsa_N2_3 | ecosystem: Environmental > Terrestrial > Soil > Palsa > Peat permafrost | place: Sweden... | reverse complement strand
AACATCCTCTGGGAGGGCTTCACGCTCCGGTGGTACGCGGCGGTCTGGCACGACGCGCCGCTCGTGCGGGCGACGGAGAACAGCCTCGTGGTCGCCGGGGCCGTGACCGCGCTCTCGGTCGGCCTCGGCACCACCGGCGCCTGGCTCCTCTACCGGTACCGTTTCCGGGGCGCCGCGGCCATCCGCACCCTGGTTGCCATCCCGATGGTCATGCCCGAGATTCTCATGGGCGTCAGCCTGCTCGTCTTCTTCACGCTGGCCCGGTTCCCGCTGGGATTTGCGACCGTGATCATCGGCCACGTCACCTTCTGCATCCCGTTCGTGCTCTCGGCCGTCCAGGCCCGGCTGGAGGGCATGGACCCGGCGCTCGAGGAGGCCGCGCTCGACCTGGGCGCCACTCCGCTCCGCGCCTTCTGGCACGTGATCCTCCCCTTCCTCGCCCCCGCCATCGCCGCGGGGGCCCTCATGGCCGCCACCCTTTCGCTCGATGAGCTGATCGTCACCTTCTTCACCACGAGCTCGGCCTCCACGACGCTCCCGATCCGGATCTTCGGCATGGCCAAGGTCGGACTGAACCCGATGCTGAACGCCCTCTCCGCGGTGTTCATCGCCACGGCCGTCCTCTTCCAGGTCCTGATCGGCCGCATCCGGCGGCCCGCTCCCTAGCCCCCGATGCGCCTCCTGGTCCGCGCCGTCCTCCTCCTCGGTGTCCTCGCCTGCCGCTTGCCGGGCCGCGACGAGCTCAACCTCTTTGCCTGGTCGGAGTACGTGCCGCAGAAGGTGATCGACGGGTTCACCAAGGAGACCGGGATCGAGGTCAACTACGAGACGTTCGCCTCAAACGAGGAGATGATCTCCAAGCTGGTCGCGGGCCGCGGGGACTACGACCTGATCCAGCCCTCGGATTACGCGGCCGAGGCGCTGATCCGCGCCAACCTGCTGGCGCCGCTCGACCCGGCGCTCCTGCCAAACCGGCGGAACCTCGACCCCGCGTTCCGGCACCTGCCCCACGACCCGGCGGACCGGTACACCGTCCCCTACATGTCCGGCACGGTGGGCATCGTGGTCAATTCCGCGGTGGTGCACGACCCCGTCGCGGGTTACGCGGACGTCTTCCAGCCCAGGTACGCCGGCCGGATCGTGGTCTTGAACGACAACCGCGAGATGGTCTCCTGGGCGCTCGCCTCGCTCGGGCTGCCCCCGAACGAGATCACGCCCGCCACGCTCGAGCGGGCCCGGCCCGTGATCGCGCGGTGGGTCCGGCTGGTCAAGGTCTTCGACTCGGACAGCCCGAAGACGGCCCTCCTCAATGGGGATGTCGACCTCGGCGTGGTGTGGAGCGGCGAGGCCGCCATCCTCTGGAAGCAGGACCGCAAGTTCCACTACGTGCTGCCCAAGGAGGGCGCCCACGAGTTTGTCGACGTCCTGGCAATCCCGGTCGGTTCCACCCACCAGGCGGCCGCCCATCGCTTCATCGACTACGTGCTCCGGCCCGAGGTCTCGAAGTTGATCTCGGACGAGTTCCCCTACACCAACCCGAACGCCGGCGCGCGAAAGCTGCTCGCGCCCGACCAGCTGGCCAATCCCGCCAGTTACCCGGCCGGCGGCAAGCTGGAGACGTTCCGCGACATCGGCCGGATGGCCTCCGACGTCGACCGGCTGGTGACCGACGTGAAGAGCAGCCAATGAGCGGGACGGGCCCCAGGGCCGGGAGCCTCGCCTGGCTGCTCCTCCTGCCTCTCCTGGCGTGGCTGGCGGTGTTCGTCATCGCCCCCGCGGCGATCCTCTTCGTCTACGCGTTCTGCGAGCACGACGAGCTGGGCCGGGTCGTGTACCGCTTCACCTTCGACAATTTTCACCGGGTCGGGGAGCGCGTCTACCTCACCATCTTCATTCGGTCCGTCGGGTACGCCGCCGTGACCACGGCCCTCTGCCTCGCCGCCGGCTTCCCGGCCGCCTGGTACATTGCCCGGCGGCCGGCGGCGCTCCGGCACCGGCTCCTCCTCCTGGTCATGATCCCGTTCTGGACCAGCTTCCTCATCCGCACGTACGCCTGGATGACGATCCTCAAGCAGGACGGCCTCCTCAACAGCCTGCTGGAATCCACCGGCTTCACCCGGCACCCGATCGAGCTCCTCTACACGCCGGGCGCCGTCACCATTGGCCTCGTCTACGCCTACCTGCCGTTCATGATCCTGCCGATCTATGCCAGCGCCGAGAAGTTGGACGCATCGCTGGTCGAGGCGGCCCACGACCTGGGCGCCGGCCCCCTGCGGGTTTTCGCGGCGGTGATCATTCCCCTCACTTGGCCGGGCATCGCGGCCGGCACGCTGCTGGTCTTTGTCCCCGCCATCGGGATGTTCGCCATCACCGACCTGATGGGTGGCGCCCGGATCCCGCTGATTGGCAATGTGATCCAGAACCAGTTCTTCCAGGCCCGGGACTGGCCTTTTGGGGCCGCCCTGGGGGTCGTCTTCCTTCTCCTCTTTGCGGCCGCGTACGTCCTCCTGCAACGGCCGAAGCCTGCAGCTGCATGATCGAGGCCCGCGCCATCACCAAGCGATTCGGCCCGCTGGTCGCCGTCGACCAGGTGTCGCTCCAGGTCGAGGCCGGGGAATTCCTGACCCTGCTGGGCCCCTCCGGCTGCGGGAAGACCACGCTGCTGCGGATCTTCGCGGGCTTCGAGGCGCCGGACTCCGGGACCATTCATCTGGCCGGCGAGGAGGTCACGGCGCGGCCCCCGTACCGCCGGGACGTGAACCAGGTGTTCCAAAGCTACGCGCTTTTCCCGCACCTCTGCGTCCGGGACAATATCGGCTTCGGGCTGCGGATGCGCGGCCGGCCCCGCGCGGAGCAGCAGGCCCGCATTGCGGAAGCCGTCGCCAACGCCTCGCTGGAGGGGTTGGAGGAACGGATGCCCCACCAGCTCTCCGGGGGGCAGCGCCAGCGGGTCGCACTGGCCCGGGCGCTGGTGTGCCGGCCCAAGGTCCTCCTCCTCGACGAGCCCCTCTCCGCCCTGGACGCCAAGCTGCGGCTCGGCATGCAGGCCGAGCTCAGGCGCCTCCACCGGAAGCTCGGGATCACCTTCATCTTTGTCACCCATGACCAGCATGAGGCGATCACGATGTCGGACCGGATCGCGCTCATGCACCGCGGCCGGATCGAGCAGATCGGCAGCCCCGAGGCGATCTACCGGCGCCCCGCGACGGCGTTCGCGGCGGACTTCATCGGGCAGTCCAACCTGCTCCGGGTCGCCGTCGTCCACCGCGAGGCGGCGTCAGCCCGGGTGCGCACCGACCAGGGGCTGGAACTGACCCTCCCGGCGGCCAACCTACCCGCCGGGCCCGATCCCTTCCTGATCTCGATCCGGCCCGAGCGGATTTCCCTTTCCTCCGAGGCCCCGGTCTCGGCGGCCAGCTTTGAGGCGACGATCGAGGAGCGGATCTTCCAAGGGCCCACCGATACCCTGAGAGTCGTCACCGGCGGCGGGGCGCGCCTGAACGTGCTCCTCGCCGGCGGGGGAGCCGTCCCGGCGGCGTGGCGGGAGGGCCGCCGGCTCCATTGCGCCGTCGCCCCGACCGACATCGTGGTCGTCGGGTCTCCTGCCTCATAGGAGATCGGGCGCCCGATAGGACATTTCCCGGCCGTGGGGTCGTCGTCAGCCCGAGGTCTGATCGTGGCGCGTCGGTAACCGGATCGTAACATTGGAGGCGCCCCAAATCGGGCCGAATGCAACCGCTCCGAGGGTGAGCGGGGTGTTTCGGGCTCGGTCACTCCTCCCTGTGGGGTTTTCCGGTTCGTTTCACGGCGGTAACCGGATCGTCACATGGGGGTGGTCAAATCGGACCGCACTATGCCAACGAACCGCTCGTTCCCCCACATAATCCGATCCGCCGCAGTTCTTGCGGTCCTTGCCGCCGTCCCGAGCTGGGCCGACGACCCACCGCCCCCGGCGGTGGCCCCGCCGCCGAACTCGGCTCCCGAGAACAACCAGGCCGTGCGCCTGGACGAGGTGGAGGTCCTCTCCTTTACGACCTCGGCCCTCACGCAGGCAAGGACCGACAGCCCCCTGGACTCCATCCAGCCGACCTCGGTCATCAGCGCCCAGACGATCAGCAACCAGATCGCACCCACGGCCGACTACGCGACCATCGCCAACATCGCCCCCAGCGTCGTGAACGTGGAGACCGAAGGGCCGGGTCTGAGCGAGTCCAAGATGCTCTCGATGCGCGGCTTCCAGGACGGGCAGTTCAATGTCACCTACGACGGCATCCCCTTTGGCGATGCCAACGGCCAGACCCACCACACCACCAGCTATTTTCCCGCCAAGGTCCTGGGCGGCGAGGTGATCGAGCGCGGACCGGGCACGGCCGCGGACATCGGCGAGAACACCTTCGGCGGCACGATCGGGCTCCTGTCGAAGGATCCCCGCCCGGACGAGGCCACCGTGATCACGGTCTCCGACGGCAGCTGGAACACGTTCCTCGGGAACGTCGAGGTGAACACCGGCGACATCCCACAGCTGAACGGCGCTTCGCTCGTGGCCACCTACCAGTACATGAGCAGCGACGGCTACCGCACCTTCTCCTACCTCCAGCGCAACACCTACTACCTGAAGTACGTCCAGCCGATCGGGAAGAACACCACCCTCACCATTGTCGGCAACTACAACAACATCCAGTTCAACAATCCCGGCGCGGTCACGCAGGCGCAGATCAACAAGTACGGCCGCAACTATGGCCTCGACGACAATCCCTTCGACCCGAATGACAACTACTACCCCTACAACTACCAGGCCAAGTGGGCGGACTTCGAGTATATCGGCCTCAAGTCGAAGCTGGGCGGCGACCTCACGCTGACCAACAAGGCCTACACCTACGCCTACAACAATGACAGCCACGAGAATTCCGCGGATCCCGTCGCCGGCGGATCCGTCACCAAGTACCCGGGCACGGCCTACACCGGCCCGGCCTACGTGAACGACTCCCCCAACACCCTGCCCGACACCGGCGAGGGCCAGTCGAAGACCTCGGGAGCCACCAAAGACGATGACCCGGGCGGCCGGATCAAGGTCAACTCCTACCGGGCGTTCGGCGACTACATTGCGCTCGCCCACGGCGAGAACACCCCGCTGGAGGAACAGGTCGGCATCTGGGCCGAGTACGAGCGCGCCGACCGCTACGCCTACCTGCTCGACTACAGCCCCGCCTACCTCGCGGCCAACCCCGGGGACGGAACCGGCTATGGGGCGCTCGATCCCTACAACTCCAAGGGTTCGCCCCTGCAACCGGGCTACCAGTGGCTGATGCACGTCTACAACAAGACGTTCCAACCCTATGCCGACGTGATCTGGAAGCCGATCCCGAAGCTGACCCTCGAGGCCGGGGTCAAGGACTCGAACTTCACGATCGACCTCGAGGCGCCCGTCAACCAGGGCACCGAGCAACCCGATTTCACGAACAACACCTACACGAAGATCGAGCCGCACTTCTCCGCCAACTACGCGATCACGCCGGAGTGGTCCGCCTACCTGCAGCTCGCCGAGGGCATCGCCTACCCAATCGTGACCGACGAGGAAAACGTCCCGGATGACCCGAAGGACGTCAACGGCTCTTACAACCCGGCGAACCTCAAGGAGGAAGAGACCATCAACTACCAGATCGGCACCGTCTACAAGACGGACCGGTTCAACGGCGATGTCGACGCCTACCTGATCGACATCAATAACCTCGTTTCCTCGGTGGTCGACCCCAACGACGCCACCAACACGCTCTTCTTCCAGTCCAAGGGCGCCTGGGTCAGCGGCCTCGAGGCCGAGGCGACCTTCTACCTCGGCGGTGGCCTGAGCGTTTACGCCAACGGTTCGCTCAACCGGGCCGTCTACAAGACCGATCCCGGGGTCGCGCAGTTCAACGTCGCCTCGCTTGGGGCCTTCGGGGCCAACGGCGTGCCGAATTCGACCGCGGCGATCGGGTTCGTCTTCAACCGCGGCGGCTGGTTCGCCTCGCTCAACGACAAGTATGTCGGACCCTACGTGATCTACTCGAGCGCCCTGGTCAATCCCGACCTCGGCCTCTATGGCCAGACCGCCACCGGCCAGGCGGGCGGGGCCCATGTGCCGGTCCAGTCGGCCGAGAATCCCGGCTACTGGATGATGGATGCCGCCGTCGGCTACGCCTACAAGATGCCCAAGTTCACCCACGTCCACTCGATGAAGATCAAGCTCCAGGTGGACAACGTGCTCAACCACGACGTCCAGGTCCTGAACTCGGTCGGTTCCACCGCCGCGGCCAACACCTACAACGTGCTCCCCGGAATGAACTACTTCGTCACGTTCTCGACGGAGTTCTGAGCAAGCCCCGATCCTTCAACCGAAGTCGCGCCCGGATTTCCGGGCGCGACTTATTTTTGCCGCCGAATTCCCTGCGGCCGAAGTGTAGAACTTCTCATTCCTGGCGCGGGACCTCAACGATGTCGCCCGACTCGAGGGGCTGGTCGACCGCGGTAGCGTCGCCCGACTGCAGATAGGCTTCGACATCCACGACAATCCGGGTGGTTTTCCCCGAGGGGTCGCTGCGGATGATGGCCACGTGGCTGGGGTCTGCATCATCACTGAGGCCGCCAGCCGCCCGCAAGGCGCTGCGCAGCGTCGGGTACAAACGAACCTTTTCCAGGGGCTTACCGACGGCGCCTCTCACGGTGACGAGAGCTGCCCGGATTCGGGCGCCGTATTTCGCCTGGGGGACGGGCAGCGGCAAGGACTCGATCCGGCGGGTGAAACGCTCCACTTCCGGTTCGATGACTGCCGCGACAGTGGCGCCGTCCAGCTCCATGGGCGCCTCCCGCTCCGCCTTGATTTCATGCTCACGGAGGCGGAAGTTGGGAGGGAAAAATAGTTTCCGCATCTGAATCTCCGCGGCGCCAATGATCACCGGCAGTCCCCGACTTTCGTCATCGGCCTGGAGCACATTGGTCCGATCAGCATTCACCAGGAAATAGTGTAGGCTGGAACTGCTCGTATCCCCCACCCCGTGGAAAAAGTTTGTCCAATAGGAAGCCGGTCGGACCTCGCGGATGGTTACGCGGAGAAGTTGGTCGTCGCTGTGCGTTTCGACTGCCGAAATCCGTCCATGGGCCGACGCATGATCGAATCGGCTACCAACCTGGGCCAGCCGCTCCCCGACAACCGCGCTCCGGAACAGTCCCAACCATACCGTCGCCTTATAGTCGGCCGGCTTAGCGAGGATCCTTCGGTCGTTCTGTGGGGAAAGCCAGATGGGTGGGCTCATTTCCGCGCCGCCCAGCCAGCCGCGCGGCACGAGGCTCCGGCGCGCCCACCGCTCATTCCAATCCCAGAGCGTGTCGGCGGAGGGTTTCACCGAAAGCGATCGGGCGATTGTCCCAAGATTCTGCGCCTGACCCGAAGAAGAAGAATAGGGATAAGATACCTCCACTTTCGAACCATCAGCCCAGGTGAGCGACTGCTGCGCGAATATCGACTGCACGAAGAGGTCGCGCGGAACGTCCCTTAGGCTGATGCTAACGTATAAAGGCCGGAGAGCATTCGCTTTGTCCGGGTCGCCAACCACGACCCGGTCAACGGCGGCCTTGACCTGCGAACCGCCTGCCGCGGCTTCCTTCGGCATGAATGCCCACACCGCCGGCGCTTCCCAATGCCAACCAAACAGGACCGCCTCCAAGGCTGCCATGACCACCAAAACCATTACGACGGAGCGGCACCACCGGGTCGTCAGAAACTGATGGACCAAGATCGCCAGCCATCCGACCGCCCCGACCACCAGCATCATGAGGATGCGGGATTCCGTGGCCCAGTAGCTGACTGAATCGAGGGAGCCCGCTGATTCCGCCAGCAACAGCACCGAGGTGAAGGCCACCACCCCGCCGACTAGGGTGCAGAGGAGGAAGCGCCCGATTCCGTTAGTAAGAGCTGCCACGGGGACAGCGAGAAGAACCACGGCCATTTGCAGTCCCAGGGTGGCCAAGGCCGCATGCGCCGCGTCAGCGGCATCAAACCCGATGGCAATCCACCAAGGTAGACAGACCAACACCGGAACTATTCCTAACAGCAGCAAGAGGCTGAGAAGCTTAGCACCCATCAATTTCAGGCGGGAGATCGGTCGGGTCCGCCAGCCGGCCGGACCGACGATCGGATCCTCGTGAATTACGACCGCCGCCAGGACATAGGTCACCATGAGCCTAATCGCCCATAGGATGCCGGCGTCGACCGCCAGTTTGCCGTAAGCTTCGACATCGGACCCGTCATCACGGATCATGTGGCTGCCGACCCAAAACTCGAGCCCCTGGATGACAGCCAGGAACGCAACGGGAATCCAGAAGTGCCGAAGATCCCTCTTCGTTAGGTGCCACAAGAGCTTCACGTCCGGCCACCTTTCGTCTCAATCCGCGCTTGGCGGGCATGCGCCAAAAAGATCTCGCGGAGAGACATCGGCTGGGCGATTACCACGGCGCCGGGAAAGCGTCCGAGCCATGCCGCCTCCGTCTCATTTTCCCTATAGCCGGCATCAATGTACCGAGCTAGTTGACCCGATCGTTCCCATTCCATGGATCCAAGCGGCCCAGAAGCATCCGAGGCTATGCCAGAAACCTCCACCCGCCGGTAGCGGGCCTGGAGCGCCTCGGCCGACTCGCTGAAGCTCAGCCGGCCTGCTTTCAGCAGGATCACATGGTCCGCCAGGCGCTCGACTTCCTCGATGTCGTGAGAGGAAACGAGGACCGACCACTCGCCGGCCAGCGAGACCTCGAGGATGCCTTGGACGAATTCCTCCCGCATGAGCGGATCGAGCCCGCTGAATGGCTCGTCCAGCACCAGCAGCTTGGGCCGGTACGCCAGGGAGCCGAGCAGCGCAGCCTTCATGAGCATTCCGCGGGACAGCTGGCTGAGGCGCCGATCCAAGGGCAGCGCGAACTGGGCCAGCAACGCCGACTCAAGCTCCCGATCCCACGTCGGATAGAACGGGCGGCAATAGTCCAAGAACTGCTGCACCGTCATCCAGAGGGGGAGATTTTGGCTCTCGGACACGTAGCCGATCTGGGCGAACTCACGCGGCCCCAGCCGGAGGGAATCCACGCCGAGGACCCGGGCCTGTCCGGACGTCGGCCGGACGAGGTTCATGAGCATTCGGATGGTGGTCGACTTGCCGGCGCCGTTGGGCCCCAAGAGCGCCGTGATGCTGCCGGCCGGCACGTCGAGGCTGAGGTCGTGGACGGCCTCGTTGCGCCAGAACTTCCGGGTCAGGTGGTGGGTTTCGATGACGTTCATGGGCGATTGGTAGGTTATTTGCCACTCAGCTTCTTCCATTGGGCGGCCAGACCGGCCTGCACCTCGGACAGGTCAAGGCCGAGCTTCTTGGCCTCGACCACGAGGCGTTCCAGGTCCGCGCCGAGGAGCTCAGCCCGCTCCCGGGCGCTCCCGGCTTCGCGCACCGCGATCACGCTGCCGATCGCCGGCGTCGTCACGATCACGCCCTGATTGACCAGGGCCGCGATCACCTTGTGCGCGGTATTGGGATTGATCCGCAGGGCCTGGCTGAGCGCCCGCACGGAGGGAAATTTGTCCCCGGGCCGCAATTGGCCGGCGACCACCGCCTTCTTGACGGCGAAAAGAATCTGCTCCGCCACCGGCAGGCCGGACTTGATCTCGATGAAAAACGGGAGCATCTGTTCTACTTGAACTAGTACAGTTAGTACAGCAAGGCATTTCTTGATCCGGCCGATGCCTCCAGCGCAAACTTCGACCCGATTTCCCACATCATCGTCGGATATTGTGGCGCGGTCGGCGGATGGGCCGGAACTGACCCCCTTTGATTCGGTCCGTGCGCATCGACCGCCTCGCCATTCGCTGCGAATGTGTGCCCGCGGGGACTTCTCTGCGGTCCCCTCGTCAAAACCCTATCCGCGACCCTTGCCTATGTCCTTTCGCACCATCGAACCCAAGATCCTCTACTTCGGGACGCCCGTCGCCCTGATCAGTTCGCTCAATGAGGACGGGACCACGAATCTGGCGCCGATGTCCTCCTTCTGGGCCCTGGGCTGGACGCTGATGCTGGGCCTGCTCGACGAGACCAAGACGGCCGAGAACCTGGCGCGGCACCGCGAATGCGTCGTCAACATTCCCTCGCCGGACATGTGGACGCAGGTCGAGAAGCTGGCGCCTTTGACCGGCAAGAACCCCGTCCCGGCGATCAAGGCGAAGCATTTTCGCTACGAGAAGGACAAGTTCGGCGCGGCCGGTCTCACTCCCGTGCCGAGTGAACTGGTCAAACCGCACCGCGCCGGGGAGTGCCCGGTGCACATGGAGGCGCGGGTCCGCTGCCTGCATCGGATGGAAGGACAGAAGTTGGCCGAGGTCGGCGGCGGCCTGGCCGCGGAAGTGGAGATTCTCCGCGTGCACGTGGCGGAGGAATTCATCACCGGAGAATCCTACATCAACGCCGCCAAGTGGTCGCCGCTGCTCTACAATTTCCGCCACTACTTCTGCCTGGCGGATAAGGAACTGGGCAAGACCTTCCGGGCCGAGGCTTGAAGGGGGGCGCAGCCCCGGTCGGGCCGCGCCGCCGACCAACCGAGCCGCCCTTCTCTTGCGCCCGGGATCAGCTCCCGGCAGAGTCCATGGCGCCGCTCCATGACCGAGGTCCCTTTCTCGTCTCTCTGCCGCCGCTTCGCCGGCCAAACCGGCTGGGTGGTCGGACGGGGCCCCACCGGTTTCCGCTACGAGGAGCTCGCCGGCGCCTCCGGGCCGGTCTTCTTCATCAATGACGCCGTCTCGCTGGAGAAATGGCTCCCGGCCGCCCACGCGTCGTTCTTCTTTGCCCACGACCGCTCCATGGGGGATTGGCTGCAAAGTCCGTCCCTGCGTTCGCTGCCGGTCCTGATCACCGATCAGCCGATCGTGGGTCCCGAGGGCGATAGCCGCCCCGGCTTGCTGTCGGGCGCCGACGATCCCGTTCTCGCCAAGGTTGCTCGGGCGATCTTCTATCGCGGGTGCGGCCCCCTGGATCGCGCATCGCTGCTCGACCGCGGCCGGGAGGAAATCAGGGACAGCCGCCAGCTCTACCTCGCCAATGGCACGATCCAGCCGCTCCTCCACTTCGCCTGGTACCTCGGCTGCTCCCACCTGAACCTGATCGGCTGCGACGGGCTTCCCGGCGTGGGCTACGATGGCCGCCTCGAAAACCGGTCGCGCTCGAGCCAGCACAACGCCATTTTCATCCGTCGCCGCCAGGAAATTCTGCTCCGCCGCCTGGCCCTCCCGCGGACCTACCTCGGCACTCCGGCCCATCGCATCCGGATGATCATGGAGGCGCGGGCGGACCCCGCCAACCACGATCGTCTCCGCGGCTGGTCGCAGGTGCTGCTCCGCCAATTCCGGACGGCCGGCTGCGAGGCGCTCGAGGCGAGTGACCGGCTCGCGACCGGCCGGGGGTTCTGGATCAACGGCACGTGGCCCGCCCTCGAGCCCTGCATCGACTGCCTGGCCTCGCCCGCCCACCTGGCCCTGATCGCCGCCGCCGACGCCTTGGTCGAGGGCGGCGTGGACGTCGGGCTGAATTCCGCCTTCCAGGCACTCCCCTGAGCGCTCGGGACAATCAAACTCGCGCCGCAGCGCCGGCCCCGCAAGGCTCGTTCCCTGACATGCACGGGGCCGAGGACACACTGAACAGGGCCAAGGCGCTCCAGAAGAAGCGCGATTGGACCTCCGCTCTCAGCCTCCTCGAGAAGGCCCGCGCCCAGAGCCCGCGATCGGCCGAGGTGCGCTACGAGCTGGGCCGAACCCTGCTGGGCCTGAACCGTCCGGCCGACGCCGCCACGGCGACCCGCGCCGCCGTCCGGCTGCAGCCCAATTTCGCCCAGGCTCACCACCAGCTCGGCAACGCGTTTCGCCTTCTTGACCGCCTCCAACCCGCGGGCCGCGCCTACCAACGGGCGGTGGCGGAGGCGCCGAATTTTGCCCAGGCCTGGTACAGCCTCGGCACCACCCGCCAGCTGCAGGGCCAGCCGGCCAAGGCGGCGGAGGCCTATCGAAAGGCGCTGGCGCTCGACCCGAAAAACGCCCCGGCGGAGAACAACCTTGGCCTGGTCCTGGAGGCGCTCGGCCAGACCGCCGAAGCCATTGCCGCCTTCCGGCGGGCCCTGAAGCTCAATCCCCGCCACGTGATCGCCCTCGTGAACCTGGGAGCGGTGCTCCAGCATCAGAACCGGCTCGACGAGGCGGTGGCGGTGCTGGAGAAGGCCCTGGCGATCGGCGGCGACGATGCCCGGGCGTATGGCAACCTCGGCAACGCCTACATCGCCCTGAACCGCCCCGCCGAGGCGATCGTCGCCTACGAGCGGGCCCTGGAGCGGGACGCCACCCTCCAGGCCAACCGCTACAACATCGCCCTGGCCCGCCTGGTCTCCGGCGACCTCGAGCGGGGCTGGGAAGGCTACGACTCGCGCCTGGAGACCCCGGAACACGCCGGCCGGTATCCGGTGCGGAAGCCGCGGTGGCGGCCGGGCGAACCGCTCCGGGGCCGCACCCTGCTCGTGTACGCCGACCAGGGTCTCGGCGACACCCTGCAGTTCTATCGCTACGTGCCGATGGTGGCGGCGCTGGGGGCGCCGGTGATCCTGCAGGTGCCGACGGCCCTCAAGGGGCTGTTGGCCGGCCAGGACCTGCCCGTCACGGTGGTCGGGGCGCGGGAGCCGCTGCCCGAGCACGACCTGCAATGCTCGCTCCTCAGCCTGCCCCGGCATTTCGGGATTCGCCTGGGAAATGTGCCGGCATCGGTCCCGTACGTGTCCGCGCCGCCCGCGAAGCTCGCCCAGTGGCGCGAGGTCTTTGCCCGGGCTCCGGGCGCCAAGGTGGGGCTGGTCTGGGCCGGGAACCCCCAGCACCAGTATGACCGCAACCGCTCGGTGCCGCTCGCGCAGTTTTGCCGGATAACCCGCGACCTCCCCGCCCACTTCTTTGCGATCCAGAAGGAGCTGAAGGAGGCGGACCGGCCGGCCCTGACCGCTTGGTCGGGGGTCACCAACCTGGCGCGCAACCTCGCCTCCTTCGGCGACACGGCGGCCATTGTTGGCGCCCTCGACCTCATCATCACGGTCGACACCTCGGTCGCCCACCTGGCAGGCGCCCTCGGCAAGCCGGCCTGGGTGCTCCTCAGTCATTATCCCGACTGGCGCTGGCTCCTCGGGCGCCCAGACAGTCCCTGGTACCCCACCCTGCGGCTCTTCCGCCAGGAAAGCCTCGGCGACTGGGACCCGGTCGTCGCCAGCGTCAGGGCGCAGCTCGCGCAGCTGCTGGCGGCCGCCCCGGCGTGAACCCTTTCCTTCCTGCCGCGCGCCTGGCCCCGCCGCCGCGGGCCCCGTTTGCCTACGACCTCCCGCTCGAGGGGTTGCGGGGAATCTGCGCCCTCCTGGTCCTCTACGCCCACGTCTTCGCTCCCGTCCGGTGGCTGGATCCCGGCTTCGCGCCCTCGCCGCACTTCTACCTGCTGGAAATGGGCACCGGGGCGGTGCTCATGTTCTTTGTCCTTTCCGGCTACGTCATCGGGCTGACCACCCGGGAACCCGCCGGCGGCCCGGCCATCGGCCGCTACCTCGGCCGACGGGCGTCCCGGCTGGTTCCGATCAACACGGCCGCCGTGCTGCTTTGCTGGCTGCTGGTCCCGGCGCTGCCGGCCTTCGTGGTGTTCGGCAACCTGCTCTTCCTCCAGAACGACCTGCCCTATGGTTTCGGCTGGACCGTCCCCATCATCGGCAATGACCGCAGCCTCTGGAGCCTGAACTACGAGGCCGTCTATTACGTCGCCTTCATCGCCGTCTGGCTCGTCCGGCCGAGGTCCGGGACCCTGATCCTCCTCGTCTTCGCCGCCGCCGTGGCCGGGATCTTCGTCCCTTGGTGCCCGCAGATCCTATCGCGCTACGCATGCGGCGCGCTCTACTGGCTCGGCGGGCTCGCAATCGCCTGGCAGACTGCGCCGGCTTCCAGCCCGGGCCGCCGCGGAAACTGGCCGAGCGCGCTCCTCGCCCTGATGGGCACGTGGCGCCTCGCGGGCCTGAAGGAGCTCCTCGCGCTCATCCGGGTCAACGGTCTTTGGGCGGTCCCCGCCTCACCCCACCGGCTCGACATGCTGCCGGTCTGCATCTGGGTCCTCTTGGCCGTGACGGGTCGCGCACCCCGCTGGCACCGTCCCCTGGCCCTCCTCTGCCTGGGGTGGGCCACGACCGTCGCGCTCGGCGCATGGGCGCTCCGGCTCCCGGATGACCTCGAGTACCGGGTCTTCGGCGCCGCGCTCATCCTGCTCGCGTGGATCCTGGTCGCCTGGACCCCGGAGCCCCGGGCGCTGGCGCGGCTGGCCCGGGTCGGCACCGTCTCCTATGCGGTCTATGCGATCGGCCTGCCGCTGCAGTGGGAACTCTCCGCCGCCGCGTGGCTGCCGGCGGGATCGGCGGCCAGCTTCCTGGTCCGCGCCAGCCTGCTCCTCCTCCTGGTCTTCAGCCTTTCCTGGGTGCTGGAGCGCCGGCTCCAGCCCATCGTGCGGCGCTGGCTGAAGCGCCCCACGCCCGCCGGGGCCTAGAAGTGCCAGCCCACGCTCGCCATCGGGCCGGCGGCATTCACGCCGGGGTTGATATGGTTCATGCCGTGGTTGGAGATATGCTGGAAATAAAGGCCGAGGGACGCGCTCATCCGGTTCCGGAAGAGATAGCGCACGCCCGGATAGGCCAGCCAGGTCAGGTTGAAGTCCTCGCCCTGCGCGCCCTTGATCTCCTGGCCCTTGCTGTCGAGCCAGCCCACGCCGCCGCCCGCCGCGAAGAAGAGGCACCGGGTGCGCGGGTGGTCCCACCATTCGAAAATGCCGGAGGCCGCGCCGCCGATGAAATGGTGCTCGGGGCCGTCCGAGATCGGCTCGCCCAGGAGGCTGAAGCGGTTGCGGATCACGAGGTCCCCGCCGAAGAAGGGCCGGATGTCCCCGACCAGGGGGCTCTTAACGGTGATCATCTGCGGCAGGATCGTGTAAGTGAGCGGGGTGGCGTCCCCGCTGAAGCGCCAGAGGACCCCGCTCTCATAGTCGAGCTCCCAGTGCTGCGTGGGGTCATAGGGGGCGACGACCGCCGACGACGCGACCGCCGGCGCTGCGCCGGCGGCCGGATCATCCGCGCGGGCCGGGACGGCCAGCAGGGTTGCGAGGCCGATTATAACGGGCGTCAGCCGGTACATATGCCTTTCATCCTGATCAGGGCTGACCGCTCACCGCAAGGAACTGCGGAAAAAGACCGTGGCGGGCGGCGGTGGGGGGCCTCGCCGCCGAATCCAGTCGCCGCCGGCCCGACTTTCGGGCCCAGTACCGGCAGCGCCCGCACCGCCGCCATGAACGGAATCCAGGACTCCCTACTCACCTCGGCCATCACGGTCTGCCTGTTCTCGGTGGGCCTCGTCCGCGAGAAGGAGCGGCGCACGGGCCGGCCCGCCGCGTTCTTCGTCGCCTTCCTGGCGGTCGAGATCCTCCGCTTCGCATTCGAACTCCTCGCCAGCCACCCCGCCACGCCGCTCAAGGCCCTCTGGCTGGGCCTGTGGATGGTGAGCTCGCTCCTCGTGGGCCCGTGCCTCTGGCTGGCGGTGCGGGAAAGCGTCGAGGGCCGCACGCCCCGGCGGTTCCTCCTCCGGCGCCGGGAGGTCGGCGCCATCCTCCTTGGCGCCGTCTTCACCCTGCCGCTCTTCGCCACGACCCACTGGGGCCCCACCTACGACGATCCGGCCCGCGTTGTCAGCCGGCTTGGCTCGCTCGTGATCCACACGGGCATGTTCCTCTGCATCCTGGTTTTTGCCGTCCAGGTCCCCATCTACCTCGCCCGGTGCCGCCGGCTGCTCCTCGGCCAGTGGGAGAACCGGCACGCCCGGAGCCCCGACGGGCCGCCCGCGTCGACCGCCTGGCTCCATATCCCGCTCTTCATCGTGCTCACCAGCTGGGGCGTCGGCATCCTGCGCACCGTCCAGTGCGCCACCCATGCCCCGACGGGCTTCATTCCCCTTTTCGACCTGCTGGACGCCGGCGTCACGATCGGGGGGATGTACCTCATGGTGCGGTCGGGCGCGGCCGAGGCGCGGCCCGCGGCCGGACCCGGCGCGGCGGCGCGGGCCGAGATGTTCCTGGCGCCGCCCGAGCCCAAATACGCCAAGTCGCCCCTGCCAGAATCCCTCCGCCGCCGGATCCAGGGCAAGCTGGAGACCGCCATGGGCAGCCAGGCCCTCTACCGCGACTGCCTGCTCAACCTGCGCACGCTCAGCCAGACGCTGAAGGAGCGCCCGCACTACCTGTCCCAGGTCATCAACCAGGATCTCGGGTCCACATTCTATGGGTACGTGAGCCGGCACCGGATCGGGGAGGCCAAGCGCCTGCTTCTGGCCGATCCCGACCGCAGCATCCTCGAGGTGGCCCTGGCGGTCGGATTCAACTCGAAGTCCACCTTCAACGCCGCCTTCCGGGCCAATACCGGGATGACGCCGCGGGAATACCGGATGGGGACGGCGGGCTAGGCCCGATCCTGGCAAAAGACGGGGAATTTTCGTCCGAGCCGGCCGGGCCGGACGACAGCGGCGCGTCCCGCCGCTAAGGTGCGCCCGCTTCACCGGGGCTCGGACCGTCCGGCCCCGGCGATGAGGCGCAAGCCCTTAATCCAAGGATATTCGTGAATAGCCGTTTGTTGATTCCCGCCCTCGTGCTCGCCCTGGTTTCGCTGGACCGTCCAGCCTTCTCCGCCGTTGCGGCGCCGGGAACCGTGGTGACGGAGCACCTCGATTCCGCCGCCCTGCGGGACAACCGCATCGGCCTGGACCCGCGGCGCAGCATCTCAATCTACCTGCCGCCCGGCTACGCGACCTCGCGGGCCGCCTACCCCGTCGTCTATTTCTTGCACTCCTTCTTCGGCTCGGACCGCCAGTTCCTGGCCGAGAGCCACGCCCCGGTGATCTTCGACCACGCCATCGCCGCCGGCGTGATCCCTCCCCTCATCGTGGTGATCCCCGACTACAGCTCGACGAACGCCGGCGGCTTCTTTGCGAACTCCCCGACCTCCGGGCGCTGGCTCGACTACACGGTCGGCGAGCTGGTGCCCTTCATCGACGCGCACTACCGGACGCGGCGCGACCGCGCCAGCCGGGGGGTGGCCGGGGAATTCATCGGGGCCTACGGCGCCCTGAAGCTGGCGATGTACTACCCGCAGGTCTTCGGCGCGGTCTACGCCCTCCACCCGGTCGGCACCGGCACCGGCATGGGCATCATGGCGGACAAGGCCGACTGGAGCCACATCCAGCAGGCGCAGGCCTGGGCCGACCTCAAGGGGGACGGAGTCGGCCAGATCTTTCTCTCGATGGCCCAGGCCTTCCTGCCCGACCCGGCCCGGCCGCCCTTCTACTGCGACCTCCTGAAGGATCCGGCGGCCGGGGGGATGCAGCCCAACCGGGAGAACATCCGCCGGCTCGAGGGCCGCTTCCTGCTCGACCACCTGGTCCAGGGCCACCCCGAGCTGGCGGCCAACCTCCGCACGCTGCGAGGCCTCAAGCTCGACTGGGGAAGGTATGACGCCAACCCGGACCACGTCTACGCCAACCAGGCCTTCACCCGCGACCTGGACGAACTCGGGATCAGCCACGAGGCGGAGGAATACGGCGGTAACGGCTGGGACCACAACTGGATCCCGCATGGGCGGGTGGCGGACGACCTCCTGCCGTTCTTCGCCCGCACCCTGGTGTTTCAGGAGGCCGCCGGCGCCGCGCCCTGAGGCGCGGCCCACCGCCAGTTGCGGATCTCCGGCATGTCCTCGCCGTAGCGGTCGATGTACTGGCGGTGCTCGATCAGCCGGGCGGTCAGCTGCTGCTTCAGGTAGATCCCCTTTTCCCCGGTCTGGGGGAGGCGGTCGATCGCGTCCATCACGAGGTGGAAGCGGTCGAGCTCGTTGAGGACGGTCATGTCGAACGGCGTCGTGATCGTCCCCTCCTCCTTGTAGCCGCGGACGTGCAGGTTGTCGTGGTTGTGCCGACGGTAGGTCAGGCGGTGGATCAGCCAAGGGTAGGCGTGGAACGCGAAGATGATCGGCTTGTCCCGGGTGAAGAGCGCATCGAAGTCCTCGTCGCCCAGCCCGTGGGGATGCTCGCTCGCCGGCTGGAGCTTCATCAGGTCGACGACGTTCACGACCCGGATGCGCAGGTCGGGCAGGCTGCGCCGCATGATCGAGACCGCCGCGAGGGTCTCCAGCGTCGGGACGTCCCCACAGCAGGCCATGACGACGTCGGGCGCCTGGTCCTGGTCGTTGCTCGCCCACGGCCAGATTCCGATCCCCTCGGTGCAATGGGCCAGCGCGGCGTCCATCGTGAGCCACTGGGGCGACGGGTGCTTGCCCGCGATGACGACGTTCACGTAGTGCCGGCTGCGCAGGCAATGGTCCATCACCGAGAGCAGGCAGTTGGCGTCGGGCGGAAGGTAGACGCGCACCACCTCCGCCTTCTTGTTCACCACCAAGTCGATGAAGCCCGGGTCCTGGTGGGTGAAGCCGTTGTGATCCTGGCGCCACACGTGCGACGACAGCAGGTAGTTGAGCGACGCGATCCTCCGGCGCCACGGCAGCCGCAAGGTGACCTTGAGCCACTTCGCATGCTGGTTGAACATCGAGTCGATGATGTGGATGAAGGCCTCGTAGCAGTTGAAGAGCCCGTGGCGGCCGGTCAGCAGGTAGCCCTCGAGCCAGCCCTCGCACTGGTGCTCGCTCAGCATCTCGAGCACGCGCCCGGCCGGCGCCAGCAACTCATCCGTCGGCACCACCGCCGCCTCCCATTGCCGGGCCGTAGCCTCGAAGACCGCCTCGAGCCCGTTGGAAAGGGTTTCGTCCGGACCGAACACCCGGAAATTGCGCCGGTCGTCGTTCAGCTTGACGACTTCGCGAAGAAAGCGCCCCAGCACGTGGGTGTCGCCCGGCCCGGGGACGCCCGGCGAAGGTATCGCCAGGCCGAAGTCGCGGAAGTCGGGCATCCGCAGGTCCCGCAGGAGGATGCCCCCGTTGGCATGCGGGTTGGCCCCCATCCGGCGTTCGCCCTTCGGCGCCAGCTCGGCGAGCTCGGGCACCAGCCGGCCCTCGGCGTCAAAGAGTTCCTCCGGCCGGTAGCTGCGGAGCCAGTCCTCGAGCTGTTTCAGGTGCCCGGGCGGAGCCGACGGGGAAACGGCGATCGGGACCTGGTGGGCGTGGAAGGTGCCCTCGTTCGGAATGCCGTCCACGAACTTGGGCCCGGTCCAGCCCTTGGGCGACTTGAGCACGATCATCGGCCAGCGCGGGCGGTCGGCCTTCCCCGCTTTGCGGGCCGCCCCCTGGATCCTCGCAATCTCGTCCATCGCCTGGTCCAGCGTCGAGGCCATGGCCTCGTGCATGAGGTCGGGGTCATCGCCCTCCACGAAATAGGGGGACCAGCCATAGCCCCGCAGCAGCTGTTCCAGCTCCTCATGGGTGATCCGCGCCAGGACCGTGGGATTGGAGATCTTGTAGCCGTTCAGGTGCAGGATCGGGAGCACCGCTCCGTCGGAGATCGGGTTGAGGAACTTGTTGGAATGCCAGGCGGTTGCCAGCGGTCCGGTCTCGGCCTCGCCGTCGCCGATCACGCAGGCGACCAGCAGGTCCGGGTTGTCGAAGACCGCGCCGAAGGAATGGCTGAGGGAATAGCCCAGTTCCCCGCCCTCGTGGATCGAGCCCGGACATTCGGGCGAAACATGGCTCGGGATGCCCCCGGGGAAAGAGAACTGCACGAAGAGCTTCCGCAAACCGGTCTCATCCTGGCTGATGTCGGGATAGATCTCGCTGTAGGTGCCCTCAAGGTAGGTGTTGCCCACGAGCGCCGGGCCGCCGTGCCCCGGGCCGGCCACGTAGATCATGTTCAGGTCGCGGGCCTTGATGACCCGGTTCAGGTGGGCGTAGATGAAGTTCTGGCCCGGGGTGGTGCCCCAGTGGCCGAGCAGCATCCGCTTCACGTCCTTCATTTCCAGGGGCCGGCGAAGGAGCGGGTTGTCGTACAGGTAGATCTGGCCGACCGACAGGTAATTGGCCGCCCGCCAGTAGGCATCGATGCGGCGGCGCTCGTCCGGTGTCAGGGTGGGTGCGTTCATGGTTGAATCAATTAACGTGCGCCCTGGTGCAGCATGCGGCGCACCGAGCGGGCAATCATGAGCTCCTCATCGGTCGGGATGACCCGGACCGTCGCACTGGCACCAGACCGCGATATCACCGGCGCGTTCCGAAGATTGCGCCGGGCGTCGATCCGGATCCCCAGGAACCCGAGTCCATCGCAGATTCGCGCCCGCACGACCGGAGCGTTTTCGCCGATGCCCCCGGCGAACACGAGGGTGTCCACGCCCCCGAGGACGGCGGCATAGGCCCCGATCCACTTGCGCGCCTGATAGCAGAAAAGTTCGACGGCCAGCGCCGCCCGGGGGTCGCCGCGCTCCCGCCGGAGGAGATCGCGCATGTCCGCGCTGGTCCCCGAGACCCCCAGGAGTCCGGAATCATGGTTCACCAACCGGTCGAACGCCGCCGGCGACAGGCCGCGCTCCCGCGCGAGGAAGGCGACCACGCCGGGGTCAAGGTCGCCGGAACGGGTCCCCATCACGAGCCCGGCCGCCGGCGTGAAACCCATGCTGGTGTCGACACTGCAGCCGTCGCGGACCGCGGCGAGGCTGGCCCCGTTGCCGAGATGGGCCAAGATCACCCGCCCGCGCCGGACCGCCGGGTCGCGGAGGCGGCCCAGCTCCTCCGTCAGGAACTGGTAGGATAGCCCGTGAAAGCCATAGCGCTGCACCCCGGCCCGGGTGTAGCGGCGAGGGAGCGGCAGCGCGCGGGCCACCGCCGGCATCGTCCGATGGAAGGCCGTGTCAAAGCAGACCACTTGCGGGAGGGTGGGATGGCGCCGGCGCAGGGCCGCGAGGAGCTGAAGCTCGATCGGAAGGTGATCCGGGGCGTAGGGAGTGAGGCGGCGGAGCTCGGCCAGCAGCCGGCCGTCGACCCGCGCCGGCTTCGCATGCGCCATCCCGTGGACGATGCGGTGGCCCACCGCGGTCACCGCCCCAAACCAGGGTTGGCCCTCCAGCCACGAGACCAGGGCCGCGACCGCCGCGCCGTGGTCGGGGGCGCGCATGCGCCGGCGCGACGGGCGCCCGGGACCGGAAACGGAAAGTTCCGCGGTGGACTGGCCGATCCGGTCGAGCTTGCCCCGCAGGACCTGCCGGGGCGCCGCGGCCGAGGTAAAGAGCGAGAACTTGATGCTCGAGGAGCCCCCGTTCAGGGCCAGCAGCTGCGGCGCGGGCTTCACGCGTCGATTCCGCCAGCCCGCCCGGCGCCCGTCACGCTGAAAGGAGAGAATCGGCGGCGGCGCATTGGGGCTCCATTGACAGGGGGCCGACCGGCCGGTTCTCGGCCGCCACCGGTTCGTAACCGAAACCGCCCGCCGGGCAAAAAAAAGTCCCGCCGGCGCGGGCCGGCGGGACGAGTCTTTGGCTGGTCAGGCGGTCAGCTGAGCAGCGTCTGCCACTGGCGCTCCTTGGCGTGGCGGGCGGCCTTGAGCGCGCCCTTGGCCACGTAGACCTTGTAGTTCTCACCGAGGATAGTGACCTTCGGGCCGGCGAAGCCCTCGGCCGCCAGCTTGGCCTGCAGCGCGGCGCCGAAGCCCTTGATCAGGCTGCCGCCGCCGGTGACGATGATGTTCTGGAGGAGCTCGGCCACCGTATCGGGGTTGGCGCGGGCGATCAGGTTGCGGGTCATCTCGTACACGCGCTCAAGCAGGGCCTCGCAGCCGGCCTGGATGGCGCGGGTCAGGTCGATCTTCATCGCCTTGCCGCCGACCATGACGGTCGCGATCGCCGGCTTCGCCGTCTCCGTGGTGTGGACGAAGGAGAACTGCTCCTTGATCTCGCGGATGCGCGCCAGCGTCAGACCGCAGTCGGGATAGCTGGCGAGGGCGGAGTCCAGGATGACCTGGTCCACGGCGTCGCCCGCGAAGGGCGCGCTCAGCTGGTCCTCGATCGTCGGGTAGTGACCCTGCACCAGGCAGACGTCGGAGGAACCGGCGCCGATGTCGATGTAGAGGGAGTTGAGCACCGGGTCGTTGTACTTCGGGTCATTGAGCTTCGACTCGTCGCGGAAGCCCAGCGCGGCCAGGAACGGCTCCGGCACAAAGAGGACCTTGTGGAAGACGCCGGCGACGGCGTTGCGGGCATTCTCGCGGGCGGCCAGGTCGGAGCTGGCCGGCATGCCGATCACCGCCCGGACCTCGCGGGGCTCGCCGAGGATGCCGCGCAGGTGCTGCGCGAACAGCCGGGCGGCCTCGAGGTCGGCGATGACGCCGCCCTTGAGGGGACGGATGATGTCGAGGTGGGCCTTGTACTTGAGGGCCATGCGGCCGAAGAGGCGCTTGGCGTCACCGGGGATGACCCCGTCAAGGACGTTGTCGGGGGTGTAGCCGACGACGGTCGGGATCTGCTCGGTGATGGTCGTCTCGGAGCTGCCGAGGGGGCAGGCCATGAGGGACGAGGTGTTCGTGCCCCAGTCCAGACCAACCAAGAGGGTGTTCTTGGCGGTGGCGGGAGCGTCGGCGTTGATAACCTGCGCCGGAGCGCTGATTTCGGGGAGGCTAGCAGTTTTCATGGGTCAGGACGTTGTGATGATACCTGGTTTAGGATGCGGACGGTTGGAACTAGACGGAAAGGGCGAGGCGCGTCGTCTCGAAGGCTTCGGCGGGACGGGAGGAGGCGCAGTCGGCCTCGGCGCCCGCCAGGGCGTCGAGCATGCCGGAGACGTCGTCGAAGCGGATGCGCTCGCGCAGGCAGACCGGAGCGGCGGCCGAGCGAAGCGGGGCGGCGCGCTCGGCCGGGGCCGGGGCGCGGGCGGTAAGTTCGGCCAGGATCAGGCGGCGCTGGACCGAGGCGATGGCCACCTGCTCGCGGACCCGGGAGAACATGGCCTTCAGGCTTTCCTTGCACGAGGCGGCGGAGGCCCCGCACGCCAGCGACCACGCGCGGATCGCGGCCGGCAGCCTCTCCTGGACAATCTTGGCGGCGATCCGCTCGCGGCCCTCGCTGCGGTGGAGGCAGGCTTCGACCGTCAGGCTGACGATGTGGTCCCAGCCGGAGCCGGCCTCAACGTCGTACCGGGAGAGCGTGGGAGTGTTCGGGTGGGCGGACATATAAATTGTCCCCGGGAAAAGCATCCGGTATGCCAGCTATGCAACATGCTTCCATTCAACCTCTTATGAGACTTGGAGTCGAGACTGAGCTATAACCCCCATTTTACCGGCACAAATTGCCTAGTCCCCGTTCCGCCGGGGACACCGTGCGCCCCTAGTTGGACGCCGGCGCGGCCGCGACCTCGGTCCAATGCAGCCGATCCGGCGTCTGGGGATCGAGATCCCCGATGGACCGGATGAGGTCGAGGTCGAAGACCGTCCGGGTATAGGCTTCGCTCGCGTACTGCAGCTGCGAGTTGAGGAGGGTGTCCTGCGCGGTCAGCACGTCGAGCGGGATGGCGAGGCCGTTCTTCTCCTGTTGCACCGACTGGTTGTAGGCGTCGGACGCCGCCTCGACCTCCCGCGCCAGGTCGGCGAGCTCCGCCTCGCTGGTCGCGAAGTTATCATAGGCCGTCCGGACATTCTGATCGATCTCGCGCCGCAGGTAGGAAGCGAACAGCGCCGCCTGCCGGAGATGGGACCAGGCCTCGCGGACGTCGGCCCGGATCGAGCCGGCGGAGAAGATCGGCAGGTTGGCGAGCAGGATGCCGTCCCACTTGGAGGCGTCGGCGTAATTCTGGCGGTAAAGGTAGCCGGCGACATTCAGCGAGGCCGAGGGATAGTACTCCCGGACGGCGGCCTTGACCGCGTCATGCGCCTCCTGCACGGCGATCTGCGCAGCCTGGTAGTCCTGGCGGGTGGCGAGCGCATGGTCGACGTAGTACGAGACGTCGCGGGCCGGCTCCGGAGCCGCCGTGGCCGAGATGAGCGGGTTCTCGACCTCGGGCTGGCCGATGAGGAGCGCCAGCGTCCGCCGGCCGTTGCGGGCGTCGATCCGGGCCTGGCTCAGCTGCACCCGGGTGGCGGACTCGTTGGCCTTGGCCTGGGAGACGTCGAGGGCCAGGGCCAGCTGGGCGTGGAAGCGGCCCTCGAGGTCGCGCACCCGGGCCTGCTGGAGGACGAGCGAGTGCTCGAGGACCTTCACCTGCTGGGTGGAGGTCAGGACCTGGTAGTAGGTCTGGGCGACGTTCAGGAGGATGGTCGCCCGCGCGTCGAGGAGGAGCTGGCGCTGCTGCACCACGGTCAGCTTGGCCGCGTCGTAGAGCGGGAGGGTGCGGAAGGAGAAATTCATGTTGCCAACCAGCGGTGCCTCGAAGCGGCGGAGGACCTGGCCGTCCTGGACGAACCCGCCCTGGCTGGCCGCGACCGCCGCCGCGTTGGCCTGCGGCGCGCCCGGCGTCGTCTCGGCGGCGTTGCCCTTCGGCGCCTGCTCGACCGTGAAGCTGGGCTGGAAGCTCAGCGTCGGCAGGAAGGCCCCGAAGGCCCGGTTCTTCTCGATCAGGGCCTGCAGGTAGGTCTCGCCCTGGGACGCGAGTTGCTCGTTGTCGGCGTTCGCCAGCCGGAGGGCGAGGCCGAGCGAGAGCGGATCGCCCGGTGGGGGCGGCTCGGGCTTCGGCTGGTGGTCGTCGAGCACGCGCCGGTACCGGCTCACCTCACGCGCCTGGTCGACGACGCAGCCGCCCAGGAGCGCCGCGGCCGCGGCCGCTAGGGCGGCGGCCGCCGCGCGGAGCGGAAATCCGGGCTGGGACGATCGGGCCATCACTTACCGTCCTTGGACGAGCCGTCGTCGGACTTCTTCTTCTCGTCCTTCCCGTCCTTGCCATCGCCCTTGGCGTTGCCGCCGGCCCCGGCCCGCTGGTCCGGCGGCGGGGAGGTCTGCGGCGTCACCTTGGTCCCCTCGACCATGTTCTCGCCGGGGTTGGCCACGATCCGCTCGTCGCCTTTCAGGCCCGCGAGCACCTCGATCTCCGTCCCGAAATCATTGCCCGGCGTGATCTTCACGAACCGGATCTTGTCGTCGGGTCCGACGACCGCGACCTGCTTGCCGTCGGCCTCGAAGAGGAGCGCGCTCGTCGGGATGGTGAGCACGGCCTCCGGCCGGTCGAGGTCGAACACCGCCTCGCCATACATCCCGGCGAGGATCTTGTGGGCCTCATCCGTGTTCTCGAAGTCGAGCTCGGTCCGCAGGGTGCGGGTGATGGGGTCGAGGACCCCGGCGGAACGGGCGACCTGGCCGCTGAACTCATGCCCGGGAAAGTTGCGCTCGAGCCGCAGCCTAACGGCCTGACCGTACTTGATCAGCTGGGAGGAGCTCTGCGGGATGCTGACGAAGACGCGCAGGAGGTCGTCCTCGGCGACATCGAAGAGCTCCTGGCCCGCGCCGATGTTGGTCGCCGAAATGAGCGCGCCGACGTCGTAGTTGCGGGCCGTGACCACCCCGTCAAAAGGGGCGACGATCTTCTCGAAGCCCACCAGGGCCCGCAGGCGGTCGACCGAGGCCGCGGTCGAACCGACGTTGGCCGCGGCCTGCTTGCGGTTGGAGGTCACCTGGTCGAGCTGCTGGCGGGTGACCCCCTGGGTCGCGATCAGGCCCTTGTAACGGTCCTCGGTGGCGGCCGCCAGGTCGAGGTTCACCTTCTGCTGGTTCAGGTTGGCGAGCGCCTGTTCCAGGTCGGCGTCGGTGTCGGGCGCCGAGATGACGGCGATCACCTGGCCCTTGGTCACCCGATCGTTGATGTCGGCGCTCCAGGTGGCGAGGTACCCGTTGGTCCGGGCGTACAGGGCGGTGGAGGCGAAGGCGTGGATGTCGGCCGGGAGCACCAGCTCGACGGACTTCTGGGTGCGCTTCGCCTGGGTGACCAGGACGGCGGGCACGGCGTCCCGCTCCTCCTGGGCCATCTTGTCCCGCTTCTCGATCCGCTCGTGCCGGACGATGAATCCGAGCAGAAAGGAGAGCACGAGCGCGACCACCACGGCGACGGCGATGATGACGAGGGTCCGCTTCTTCACCTTGGGCAGATCCTTGGGGATCGGTTCGGCGTTGTTCATTAGGTGACAGCGAGGAAACCCCGCCGTTTAGGTCGGCGCGGGATCGGCGCCATTCGATTTTTCTTATTTTGCGACATGTCTAATTAGAATACTTTCTCATGTTGGTCCGCGACCGTTTCCGCTTCTGCCCGAGTGCCCCGCAACGGCGGCTCCTGCCCCGACTGCGGGGTCTTCCATGACCGAGAGTTGAACGCCGCCCAGAACCTTTTGCCGGCGGGACAAGCCGATTCTGCCCGTGGAGGGCCGGTAAGACCCCGGGCAACCCGGATTGCCCGGGGCACGCCCCGTCGAAGCGGGAACCACCCTGCGCTGCCATGATCTGTGCATGTGGTATTCAGGAATCCGGCCCTCCGCGGCCGGGAGGATGTCAATTTTCTCGGAGTTCCTCCTCCACCTTCGTGTTGATATCCGCGACCCGCAGCCGGCTGTAGACGATCGGGACGAAAAAGAGGGTGGCGAACGTCGCGCACAGGAGCCCGCCGATGACTGCGCGCCCCAGCGGGGCGTTCTGCTCGCCGCCCTCGCCGATGCCCAGGGCCATCGGGAGCATGCCGATGATCATGGCCAGCGCGGTCATGATCACGGGCCGCAGGCGCGTCATGCCGGCCGCCAGCGCCGCGTCGTGGGCGTTGGAGCCCTCCTTCCGCTGGTCATTCGCGAAGGTGATCATGAGGATGCTGTTCGCCGTCGCGACGCCGATGCTCATGATCGCCCCCATCAGCGACGGAACGTTGATCGTCGTCTGGGTGATGAAGAGCATCCAGAGGATGCCCCCCAGCGCGCCCGGCAGCGCCATCAGGATGATCAGAGGGTCGAGCCACGACTGGAAGTTGATGACGAGGAGCAGGTAGACGAGGACGATGGCGAAGACGAGGCCGTAGCTCAGGCCCCGGAAGGACTCGTCCATACTCTGGACCTGGCCCCGCACGCTGATCCGGGTGCCCTTGGGCAGGCCCGGCTCGGACTGCGCCACGATCTTGCGGACGCCCTTGGCCACCGCGTTCAGGTCCATCCCGCGGACGCCGGCCAGGATGTCGTAGGTCGGGCGCGGGTTGTAGTGGGTGATGTTGGTCGGGATGGTCCCGCGGCCGAGCCGGGCGACGCTGCCCAGTAGCTGCGCCTGCGGGCTGAAGGCCGCGCCCGGCACCAGCGAGCTCGAAGGGATGACCGGCTGATTCTGGAGCGCGTTGATCGTGTCGATCTGGTACTGCGGCGTCTGGACGAGCACGCTGTACTGCACCCCCGAGACCGTGTCCTGCCAGAAGTTGGGGTTCTGCTGCGCGGTGCCGCTCAGGGAGACCAGCATGTCGTTGGCCACGTCCTTCTGGGTGAGGCCGCCGAAGTTCGCCTGGGACCGGTCCACCGTCATCGTCAGGTCCGGGGTGTTCGGCACCTGCTGGAGGCGCACGTCGGAGGCGCCGGGGAGCCCGGCCACCTGGTGGACGATCCGGCGGGCGAGCGCCAGGTTCTTCGGCTCGTCCGCCTGGTTGCCCTCGATCTGGACGTCGATCGGCGCGGCGATGCCGAAGTTGAGCACCTGGGTCACGATGTCGGCCGGCGCGAAGTAGAAGGTGAGGTTGGGGAACTTGGCCTGCAGGTCGTGGGCCAGCTTGTCCTGGTAGCCCTCCGTCGGGCTGTGGCCCGGGTTGAGCGAGATCAGGATCTCGCCGTCGGCCGAGGACATGAGCGAGCCGTCGCTGAGGGAGAGGTTGATGCCGCTGTTCGGGATGCCGATGTTGTCGAGAAGCGTCTCGATCTGGCCGGCCGGGATGTCCTGCTGGATCTGCTTCTCGACCCTCGCGAAGATCCGCTCGGTCTCCTCGATCCGCGTGCCGGGGGCCGCCCGCACGTGCAGCCGGATCTGCCCGGCGTCGACGGTGGGGAAGAAGTCCTTGCCGATGAGCCCGAAGGCCAGCAGCGAGACGCCGCTCAGCACCAGGACGATGAAGACGGCCAGGACCGCCAGCCGGTTGCCAAGGCTCCAGCTGAGGAGGCTGCCGTAGAAGGTGCGCAGGCGCTCGAACTGGGCGTCGAACTTCTCGTGGAGCCTCCAGATGTAGCCGTTGCGCAGCAGGTGGTGCGCGCCGGTGGCGAGGAAGAAGACGATCGCCGCCGCGATCAGGGAGGGCACGGCCGCGGCGACCGAGTGCTTCACGATCGCCCCGATCACCACCGCCAGCAGCAGCGGGCCGGCGAGGAACTTGAGCGACCAGAGGAAGGCCTGCCCGGCGGAGTAGTGCTGGTGGGGCTGGCGCGGGTCCTCCTCCTTCGCCTTCGCCGGGTCGGCGTGCGGGTCGTTCTCGTCGAGCTTGCCGCCGTAGAGCTCCACCTCGCTGGCCAGGAGGTAGTGGACCATCGTCGGGACGAGGGTGCGGCTCAACAGGTAGCTGGTGATCATCGCGAAGACCACGGCCAGGGCCAGCGGGAAGAAGAGGTACTTGGCCGAGCCGCTGATGAAGACGACCGGCACGAAGACGATGCAGATGCAGATCGTCGAGACGAAGGCGGGGATGGCGATCTGGGAGGCGCCGTCGAGGATCGCCTGCACCAGGCGCTTCTTCATGTGCAGGTTGCGGTGGATGTTCTCGATCTCGACCGTGGCGTCGTCGACCAGGATGCCGACGGCGAGCGCCAGGCCGCCCAGGGTCATCACGTTGAGCGTCTCGCCGAGCCAGCTCATGATGATGATGGAGACGAGGATCGAGAGCGGGATGGAGGTGATCACCACCAGCGTGCTCCGCCAGCTGCCGAGGAAGACGAGGATCATGAGGGCGGTGAGGCCGGCCGCGATCGCGGCCTCCCGCACCACCCCCTCGACCGAGGCGCGGACGTAGAGCGACTGGTCGAAGAGCGGGGTCACCTTGAGCCCGGCCGGCAGCACCAGCGACTGGAGGGCGCCCTTCACGCCGGCGACCACGTCGAGCGTCGAGGCGCCGCCGTTCTTCAGGATCGAGATCAGGACGCCGCGCTTGCCGCGGACGTGGACGAGGCTCGTCTGCACCTGGAAGCCGTCGCGCACGTGGGCCACGTCCTTGATGTAGACCTGGCTGCCGTTGACGGTCTTGATCGGCAGCTCGTTCAAGTCCGCCGCCTTGATCGGGCTGCTGTTCAGGACGACGGGGTACTCCTGGGTGCCGATCTTGGTCGTGCCGGCCGGCAGGATCAGGTTCTGGGCCCCGATCACGTTCGAGATGTCGGTCGGCGAGATGTTCCAGGCGAAGAGCCTCTCCGGGTCGAGGTCGACCATCACCTGGCGCTGCTTGCCGCCGTAGGGGTACGGAATCTGCACCCCGGGCACGGTGACGAGGCGCGGGCGGACGAAGTTGACGGCCTGGTCGAACATCGCCTGCTCCGGCACCGAGTCGCTGGAGAACGACAGCTGCAGGATGGGCACATTCGAGGCGCTGTACTGGATCACCAGCGGCGGCTGGGTCCCAGCCGGCATCGAGCGCAGCGCGGTCTGGCAGATCGCCGAGACCTGGGCCAGGGCAGTCTGGATCTTGGCGTTCGGCTGGAAGTAGATCTTGACCGTCGCGATGCCGTAGAGCGACTGGCTCTCGGAGTGCTCGACGTCGTTCACCGTGGTGGTGAGGATGCGCTCGAAGCCGGTGACGATGTGCTCCTCCATGTCCTGCGGGGACATGCCGCTGAACTGAAAGACAACCGAGATCACCGGTATATCGATGTTCGGGAAGATGTCGGTCGGCGTCGTGAAGATCGTGAAGACCCCCAGGATGAGCACCAGAATCGAGGCGACGACGAAGGTATAGGGCCGGCGAAGGGCCAGTCGGACGATCCACATGTTAGGGTCTTAGGGCGCTGCCACCCTAGGTTGGCCCGGGCAATTCGCAATTGAGGCCGGCCCGATTTGCAGATTCCCCGGAATCCCCGAAACTTTTCCCGCCCGCGTGCGACACCCGGCCGGCGCCGGCGTAACCCCCCGGATGAGCGTTAATTGGACCCCCATCCCCTGCACCGACCAACCGGCTCCCGGGCAGTTCCCCTCCGCACTTCCCCGCTCGTCACCGGCCCCCTTTGGTGTCTCGCTCGGGATCATGCCGCGCCCCTCCCGCCGCCTTCCCCCCTCCCTCGCCTGGGCCCTGGCGGGCTCGGCGCTCCTGTTCAGCCGGGCCGCCGCCGACCTGCCCGCGCCCCGGTCCCTGCCGGTGTTCGGTCAGACAATCTCCTACTATGATGTCGGATCCGGCCCGATCATCGTCCTCCTGCACGGCGCCGGCTCCAGCGCGGAACGCGACTGGGGCGCCTGCATTCCCCCGCTGGCGAAGCGCCACCGGGTCCTGGCCCCCGACCTCCTGGGCTTCGGCCGGTCGGACAAGCCGATCATCGACTTCGGGATCCAGACCTGGGTCGACACGCTGGGGGAGTTCCTGCGCCTCACCCGGGCGCACGATTTCACCCTGGCGGGGGAGTCGCTCGGCGGCTGGATCAGCCTGCAGTACACGCTGCAGGCGCTGGCCCCGCGCTCCGCGAGCGCGTTCCCGCTGCCCAAGCCCGTCCGCCTCGTGCTCTCCGATTCGGCCGGGCACCGGCACCTGATGGAGCACATGGGCGAGGGCGATGGTTCCGTGACCTCGCTCGCGGGCTCGCGGGCGCTCCTGGGCGCCATCTACAGCGACCCGGCCCGCCAGAACGACGACGCCGTGCGGGCGCAGTTCGCGCTGACATTGCGCAAGGGTGATGGCTGGACCCTGAAGTCGATCTTCACCAACCGGGCGATCCTCGACGAGGCGGTGGACGACAAGCTGGACGGCATCACCGTGCCGACGCTGGTCGTCTGGGGTGCGGACGACCACATCGTGCCGCTGGCCGATGGCCGAGATTTCGCTTCCAAGATCGCGGGCGCGCGCCTGGTGGTGATCCCGGCCGCCGGCCACGCCCCGGAGATCGAGCGGGCGCCCGCCTTCCTCGCCGCCATGCTGCCCTTCGTCGATTCCCCCTCCCATCCTTGAGCACCACCCTCCCCCGCTCCCTCGCCCTGCTCCTCGCCCTCGCCGCCCTGGCACCGGCCGCCCGCGCCGCCGACCAGCATGTGACGATCAACCCGGAGCTCGCCGGCGCCTGGCTGACCCCGACCGGTTCCTGGGACGGGCGGGCCGTCCTCTTCCTCCACGGCTTCGCCGACGACATGGACGGCGCCGGCGACCTGACGAAGCACACCGCCGAGGCGCTGGCCCGCGGCGGCATCGCCAGCCTGCGGATCAATTTCCGGGGCGAGGGCGACCGCAAGCGGACCGACATCCGCTCGACCCTCCAGACCCGGGTCGAGGACGCGGCGGCGGCCTACGCGTTCCTCCTCCACCAGGCCGGCGTCCAGGCCGCGCGCCTGGGCGTGGTCGGCTGGAGCCTCGGCACCGCCACCGAAATCGAGACCCTGGGAACCCACCCGAGCTGGTTCAAGTCCGGGATCGTCTGGTCGAGCCTGGCGGGCGACCTCGGGCAGTTTGCGCTCACGATGCCGGGCGCCCAGCAGGCGCTGAAGGACGGCGTGACCACCCAGGACGCGGGCTGGAAGAAGATCACCACCTACCGCAATTTCTACGAGAGCTTCCGCGGGGTGGACCTGGACGCCCTCCTCGCCAAGTACCCCGGCGCGTTCCTGGCGATCCGCGGCTCGAACGACTTCCTGCCGAACCGCGACGCCGAGCTGGTCAAGGCCGCCCCGGGCCAGCCGGTCGAGGCCGTGCTGATCGGCGGCGCCGACCACATCTTCAACGTGCTCGCCCCGTCCCATCCCCACGCCGACCACGCCGTCTCGATCACCGTCCGCTGGATGGAGCGGACGCTCTAGCGCGGCCGCGGCTAGGCGAAGAGCGCCTGGCCGACGAACTCGCCCTCGCGCACGCCCGGCGGGCAGGCGAACAGGCCGCTGCCGGTGTGGGTCACGAACTGGTTGAGGGCGTCCAGCTTTGCCATCCGGTCGAAGATCTTGATGAAGCCGGTGCGCGGGTCGCGCTGGTAGGCGACGAAGAAGAGCCCGGCGTCGTACTCGATCCCCTGCCGCCACGGCGGCCAGCGCTCGGAGATGAAGTTGGCGCCATCGTTGTAGGCGTAGCCGCGGCGCAGGATCTGGGCCCCCTCGTTCGTGGCCGCGGTCGCCAGGCGGACGTGGGCGTTGTCCGGGATGACGGAGCCGCCGTCCTTATCGGCCGCGTCGAGGTTCATCGGGTCAAACTCGCCTTGGGCGCCGAGCGGCGCGCCGCTGTCCTTGCGCCGGCCGATCACCTGCTGCTGGAAATCGACCTCAGTGCTGTCCCAGTGCTCGAGCGCCATGCGGATGCGCCGGACGACGACGAAACTGCCGTCCTTCATCCAGGCGGGGCCGTCGGCCCCGGCCCAGACCAGGCGTTCCTCGTCCTGGTCGGGCGGGCGCTGGGTCCCATCCTTGAAGCCCATGAGGTTTCGGGGGGTGCTGCGCCCGTTGCCGGAGCTGAAGCCGGTCTGCGCCCAGCGCAGCTCCACCACCCCGGCGCCCAGCCGGCTCAGCTGGCGGACGGCGTGGAAGGCCACCTGCGGGTCATCGGCGCAGGCCTGAACCGAGAGGTCGCCGCCGGTCTTGCCCTCGATCAGCTGGTCGCCATTGAACTTCGGGAGGTCGACGAGCGCCTCCGGCCGCCGCGCGGCGAGACCGAAGCGGTCCTTGCCCTCCTTGGTGAAGAGCCCCGCGCCGAAGCCGAAGGTGAGCGTCAGGCGGGAGGGCGCCAGGTCGACCGCCTCGCCGCTGTCGGGCCCGGGGACCGAGAGGTCGGAAACCGCCGGGGCGGCGGGATGGCCGGCCGACAGGCGGGCGGCGGCCACCGTCCAGTCGCGGAGCATGCGCACGACCTCCTCGCGCCGCTCGGTCACGACGTTGAAGGCCGCGAAATAGGTGTGGGACTGCTGCGGGGTCAGGATCCCGGGCTGGTAGCGGCCGAAGAAGGGCACCGTGGCCGCGTTCACGGTCGTGCCGTCGGCCGGGACGGCCGCGGCGGCCGCCCGGGTCGGGCCCAACACCTTGGCGGCCAGGAGCCCGAGGCCCCCGGTGGTCAGGAATTGCCGGCGCGAGAAGGGACAGCCGCTCATTGCTCCAGGACCAGGGTGTTCATGTCGTCTTCCACGTAATAGAGCCCATCGCCGTTTGGCGTCAAAGCGAGGCCGAAGAGGTCCCCGTTGCCGGCCGGGGTCTGGGCCCGGTCGGTGTCGATCCACTGGGCGTAGAGCTGGCGGCCCGAGACCGGGTCGATCTCCACCACCTGGCCCGTCTTGCCGTTGGTGACCAGCAGGTGGCCGTTCGGTCCCATGATCATGGCCAGCGGCCGGCGCAGGAGGCCGTCCCGCGTGACCTCGCGGCCGGTGCCGCCGCTGGTGGTGCGGGTCGGGGCGTCGTCGATCGCGATGATCCGGTTGTTCAGGGCGTCCGACGCGTAGAGCGTGGCGCCGTCGGCGCCGAGGGCGAGCCCGGTCGGCCCGATGAGGAACACGTCGCGGGCCGCCCGCTCGCTCAGGCCGTCCGCCACCACGGTCTGGGCCTTCACGACCGGCCTCTTGCCCTCCGGGATCTCGAGGTCGATCCGGAGCACCGTCGCCTTCTTGTAGACCGTGCGCTCGCGGTCCGGCCCGCCGAGCGAGAAGCCGCTGTTGCTGACGAAGAGGGTCGCGGTCGCGCCCCGGTCGATCACGGCCATGTTGCCCCAGGGGGCGCTGATCTTCTCGGAGCGCAGGACCTCGGCGAACTTGCCGCTGCTGTCGAGGACGATCAGGGCGCCGTCGCCCATCGTCCGGGTGGTGCCGTCCTTGCTCGGGGCGCTGCCGACGATGACCCAGCCGCTCCTCAGCATCGTCATCGCGGTCGTCAGCCCGACGCCCGGCGGGCAGTCCGGCAGCGCGGTCGGGACGCGCGCAAAGGTGGTGAGGCGCTTGGTCGCCGGGTTGTAGTCGACGATCGTCGTCCCGGTGCCCTGCAGGTTGTAGGCGTTGTTGAAGTTGGTGATCAGGACGTCGCCCTCGTGGATGGTGCCGGCGGAGACCGGGGCCACGATGACGGCGTAGGGGTTCAGGTCGCCGTTGTCCGGAATCGTGGACGAGAGCGTGACGTGCCGGTGGGTCTTCTCGAGGAAGCCGCCGGTGCTGCCGGCCCGGGCGGAGCCGAGGGCGGAGGCCAGGACGAGGGCTCCGAGGCCAAGGACCCGGGCGCGGAGGTGGAGGCGGAGGGAGGACATGGCGGGAGTCAGAAGGTTATATTGGTGCGGAGCCCCAGGACGAGTTCGTTTCCGACCCTGGAGGTTCCCGACGGGTCGTGGGGATTGGCGATGCCGCCGCCCGGGCGGAGGACGTATTGCAGGTCCGGCTGCACCGTCCACCAGGGCACGATTTGGTACTGGTAGGTGAGCTCGACGAAGGTCTCGCCGGTGCGGACCGGCCCATTGGCGCCGCTATCGTCGTTGCTGTCGCGGTCCAGGCTCGCGGCCCGGCTGCTCACCTGGGCGTAGCCCATCCCGAGGCCGACCACGTCGTCCTCCCGGTGCTCAAAGGGTTCCCGGTAGGTGATGCCGGCGTTGAGGCTGAACGAGACGAGGTTGCGGTCGGACGGCGCGCCCATGCCGCGGAAGAAGATCCCGATGCCCTCCTCGGTGTCCGGGCGCTCGCGCCAGATCAGCTGGTCCGCGACCGCGTAGACGCTGTAGTTGCCCTGGTGGAGCCGGGGCACGCCGTTGCTGGCCGGATTGGCCAGGGAAAGCCCGTCCCGGCCGAACTCCTGGTCGGCGAACTTGCCGTCGTCGTACCAGAAACCCAGGCGGTAGACGCCGGGAAGCACCCCCCGGTCCCCCGCATACTCCAGGCTGCCGAGGGCCGGCGAGCTGTACTGGATCTCGGCGATATAGAGGGGATGGTCGCGGAGCCGGAAGTTGACGCCGTGGTTGTCGAGGACCTGGGAGTCGCCGGCCGCCCCGGAGGCCAGGCCCGAGGCGTTGTCGTCGAAGACCCCGACGAGGTATGACCACGGTCCCTCCGGCTGGGCCCGGAAGCGCACGCCGAGCGCGGACAGCGGGTAGGCCGGGCCGCCCGAGAGCAGGTCGGCGGACGGAATCATGGGCCAGCCGAACATCGTGTTGACGAAGAGGCCGGCGTACTGGCTGTCCATGAACTCCTGGTCGAGGCTCTGCTGGCCGATCTTGATGTCCGCGCGGCCGTAGAGGAAGGTCTGCTGGTACCAGGCCTCCCAGAGGCGGTCGCTGCGGTCCGCCTCGATGCCGCTCGAGGTCTGGAGCGTTCCGAGGTCGTTGGCGCTCAGGTTGTCGCCATGGTTGTCGAGGGCGCTGACGTTAATGAGCCCGCCGCGCCAGCCGAAGGCGCGCTGCGTGTCCATCTGGATGGTCAGGGTGGTGAGGCCGTCGTAGTCGATCCCCTCGCTCGTGCCGCCGCTCACGTCGCCCAGCACCTCGCTCGTCTCGACCAGGGAGAGGCTGACGCCGTATCCGCCCAGGGTCGACCGGACGCCGCCCAAGTCGCCGAGCAGCGTGCCGCGCTGCCAGATGCCCCCGGTCGGGCCCTCCTGGATCAATTCGCCAAACGAGTTGGAGCCGAGGGGGCGGTTGCCCGCGGAGCGATAATTCGCGTCCCACTGGATGGGAGCGGCGGTCGGCGTCGGCGCGGCGTCTTGTGCGCGGGTGTCCGGAGCCAGGGCCAGGACCGTGCCGATGGCGGCGAGCAGGGTGACGGCCCGGCGGCGAAGGGCGGTGGGGCTACAGAGCGGCGTGGATTCGGTGGAAGACACGAGACGCAACAGAGACTCGTTCTCATCTCGCATCAATAGTAAATTGAGACTGAAACTCAGTCGCCGCATAAATTCCGTTTCGACCGTAGTTTGCGCCGCAAAATGAGCGCTTAACGCTTCAAAGCCTACCGCAGTTGGCCCAAATAGACATTGGTCGAGTAGCTCATCGTCACCTTGCCCTCAACCTGTGTCGCTTCGAAGAGTCGGGACAGCGCCTCCATCATCGGAGCGTGGGAGGCGTGGCCCTCCTTCGGGGCGTAGGAGGACGAGCGAAGGCGCCCCTTGAGGCCGGCCAGGTCCAGGGGCTGCGCCGAATCGAAGGAATGGAGTTCCCACCGGCCCGCCCCGTAGAGCTGGTCGCAGCGCTCGTCGCGAACCCGGCCCTCGTGTCGGATCTGCTGGAAATCAATCCCGTACGTCTCCTTGATCGCCTCATAGCCTTGGGCGAAGGCGGAAGCACCGATGCGGGCGGAATTCCAGATGAGCGCGCACCAGCCGCCCGGCCGGAGAATCCGCGTGAACTCCAGGCGCGTCCGCGGCACGTCGAACCAGTGGAAGGCTTGGGCGCAGGTGACGAGCCCGACGGAATGCGCCGGGAGCCCCGTCTCCTCGGCACTTCCGGGTATGCTCCGGAAATTCGGACGATCGCCCAGGGCTGCCTCCGCGGCGGCGCGCATGGCGTCGTTCGGCTCGACGGCGAACACCGTGGCCCCGATCGCCAGGAGAAGCCCCGTGAAGATCCCCGTACCCGAGCCGATGTCGGCCACCGGGCTCCCCGCACCGAGCCCGGCTCGCCGGGCGACCCAGTCCATCGCCGCCGGCGGATAGCCCGGCCGGTAGCGGACATAGTCGCCGACCCGGTCGGAAAAACGCTGCCGGGGATCAGGTCCGGCGTCGGGTGCCAGGCTCACGGGGCGACGCGCGCTCGGCCCGGGGATGTCGCCGTGGGGACGGGCACCGGCGTCGGGGTCGGCGAGGCCTCGAGGTTGAAGACAAAGGGAATCTTCACCCGCACCGCGGTCGGGTGGCCCTTGGCCGTCGGCCCGACGAAGATCCAGAGCGAGACGGCCGCGGCCGCCGCGTAGCCGAACTCCGGGGCGGTGGCGGAAATGATGCGCGGCAGACAGGGGTGCCCAGCCTCGTCGACGAGCACCTCCACGAGCGCCTCGCCGTGCGTCGCCTTGCCCACGAGCGAGTGCGGGAAGATGGGCTGCCGGGAGACGAGGACCTTCATCCGCTGGTCCAGGCTCGCGGCGGAACTGATCCGCTCGGGATGCTTCTGGATGAGGCGGAGGGCGCGCTGGTCCTCATCGGTCACCAGCGTCTGGTCGGAAACCTCGAAGTCCTGGCTGGCGCCCACCATCGTCCGGTGCGGCTTCCCGTCCTTGAGCGCCGGCACATACAGGAACCGCTCGGCGGCCGCCTGCATCGCGAGTCCGAACTCCGGCTGGTCGGCGGAGAGCACCCGGGAGGCGACCACCTTGCCCTGCTCGTCGACGATCAGGGCGACTTCCGTCTTCCCGGTGGTCCCGGCGACGAGGAGCGGGAACGGGTAGACCGGGACGACGGGGGTCTTGACCGTCGGCAAGACGTCCACCCGCAGGTCGGGGGGAAGCTTCGAGGAGTCGCCCCGCGGCGCGGGGTTGGCGTCATCGTCGTCCTGGGCGCCCAGCCGCGCGACCAGCGCCAGAGACAGGAGCGAGAGGCCGAGGGCGAGAGGAAGGAGCCTCATCCAGGGTTGAACTTAGGAACCGCCGCCGGAGCGTCAACGCCGGCCGGGTTCAGAGCAGCAGCCGGATCTGGTTGTTGGCCGCCTGCAGCCGGAGGGAGAGCGTCGTCACCACCTGGCGGTGGAAGTGCGCCGCCGCCGCCGGCTCCTCCCGCTCCAGCGCCTCCAGGCGCTCCCGCGTCAGCACGAGGAGCACGGTGTCGACGTCCGCCACCACGTCCGCGCTGCGCGGTTCGCCGGAATAAAGCCCCATCTCGCCCACCACGGTCCCGGGCCCGTAGGTGCGCGCCCGCCAAACGAGCGCGCCCGCCGGGCCCGCGTCGGAGCGGAGGTAGATGCTCACCTGCCCCTGGTCGACGAGGTAGAGGGCCTCGCTGGATTCGCCGTGGCTGATAGCCTTCTCCCCGGCCCGCAGGCTCCGGGGCACCAAGTACCGCGCGAGGATCGCGGCGGTCCCGCTGGGGGCGGTCGCGCCGAAGGCGGCCCCCATCGCCGGCTCGGGGCGAAAAACCGCGATCAGCTGGTCTTCGCACCACTCGAGGCCGTGGTCCAGGTCGGGAAAGACCCGGATCGGCTCCGCGCGGAGGTCGAAGTTGGCGTGCCGGAGGCGTTCGAGCAGTCCCGGCGCGGCCCCCACGATGACGAGGTGGGCCTGCCGTTCGAGCACCAGCTTGCGGATTTTCGCGAAGGCCATCGCGGAGGAGGAGTCCAGGCCCCGGACAAGCCAGAGGTCGAGGACGACGAAGCGGGCGTCGCCGAGCACCCGACGGATCTCGTCGAGGACCGAGCTCGCCGTCCCGAAGAAGAGGTGGCCCTGGAGGACGAAACCCTTGATCGCCGCGCCGCCCTCCTGGAGGCAGTGGAGCTCCGCGGTGGTGCGCTCGACGTTCGAGCGCCGCGTGACCCCGGTGAAGGCGTACTTGACCGCGGGGCTTCGGCTGAAGGTGAAGACGAAGTTGAGGCAGGCGATCAGCAGGCCCAGGAAGACGCCGGCCACGATCCCGGACACGGCCACGATCACCACGATGGCGCCCACGATGGCCAAGTCGCTCGGAAGCATGGTGCGCCGCGCGTCCCAGAGCCACGTCAGCAGGAGGGAAAGGCCGAGGTACAGGATGAGGCCGGTGAGGACGGCCCGGGGAATGAAGCTCGTTGCCCCTGGGACGGCGACCATGAGGAGGACGATGAGGGCGGCGCAGCAGCGGGCCGCCCAGGGCGAAGCCGCCCCGGCCTGCTGGCTCAGGAGCGTGCGGTTGAAGGAATTGACGGCGACCATGCCGCCGGCCAGGCCGCTCAAGACGTTGGCGAGGCCGGTCGCGCGGAGCTCCCGGTCGATGTCCACGTCGTGTGAGGTGGCCAGGTCGATGCTGGTCGCGTTCAGCAGGCAGGTGATGATCACCACGAGCGTCATCACCGCAAAGTCGTTCCAGTGCCGCAGGATAAGATCCCAGCGAACGGCGCGGTAGGGGAAATTGAAGGCGTGCAGCCAGTCGCCCATCCGCACGGGATCCATGAGCAGGCCCTGCACCCGGGCCTGCGCGACCGACTCATGCGAGGCGAAGAGGCCGAGGAAGAAAAATGCCGCGGCCGCGACCATGATGGTGGGGATGGCGAGCGACCGGCGCATCCAGCGCATGAGCACCGTGAGGATCAGCCCGGTGGCGAGCGCGGTGATCCAGGCCACCGGAGGAACGGCGGCGAGGCCGGCCCGCGCCCCGCTGCCGAGCCCCACCCCCGTCAGCATTTTGAAGCTCCCGACGACCAGGAGGTAGCCGGTCCCGGCCAGAAAGCCACCCATCACCGGGTAGGGCATGAACCGCACGCACCGCCCCCACCGGCGCTTGCCGATCAGGAGCAGAATCAATCCGCAGCCCAAGGCCGAGGCCGCCACCCACATGAGGAGCGTCGGCAGCAGCGACTCGGCGTCGGGCCCCGACTCGCCGAGGACGGTGCCGGCAATCGCCGCCGTGGTGATGGCGAGGATGGCCGACGAATTGGAATCCGGGCCGCCCAGGCTCAGGCGGTAGGAACTCCAGCGGGAGAGCACGAGGATGGTGAGGACCGTGCTGATGAGCGCCGAAACCATCCCCTGCCCCACGAAGCGGTTCAGCGGGCCGCTGAAGATCAGGCCGGAGCAGCTGCCCGCATAGGCGACCAGCACCAGGGCGCAGACCGCGCCGGCCACCAGATCGCCGGCCGCCCGGCTGCGGGGATTCGCCCGGTCGGCGGGGGATGCGGGTTCAGGGGAGAGCACGAATTCGCACGAGGGCCGGGTGGCCCTCCCAGCCGGAGACAGACCGGCAATCTCCGGCAAGGAAACAAAAATCTAGGGCCGCCTAGCCGTCACACGAACGTAACCTGGGGTCCCCCCGATCCGGCAAGCCCCGCGCGGTAACAGGCTTGCAACAACCCGGGCAGGGATTAACCCCACAGCTGCATTCTCCATGAATTTCGATGTCGTTACCCTCGAAACGGGCGTGGTCAAGGTGACGGTGGACGGTCGGCTCGACATGGACGCCGCGATCAAGCTGGAGAATCCCTTCACTTTCCAGGTGGCCACCATCAAGGCGCCGGTCGTGGTCGACATGTCGGCGGTGGATTTCATCGCCTCAATCGGCATGCGGTTGCTGCTGAAGAACGCCAAGGCGCTGCAGGGCCGCGGCGGAAAGATGGTACTCTACCACCCGATGCCCTTCGTGCGGGAGGCGCTGCGGGTGGCCGGGTTCGAGACCCTGATCCCGATGCATGACGACTTTGAAGCGGCGTGCTCGGACGCGCTGGCCGGGATGACCGCCTGAACGGCTTGCTCCCCTTGCCGGAGGTCCTGACGCTCCGCAACGATCCCGCCGAGCTCGCCGTGCTCGGCGCGTGGGTGGCGAAATGCGGCCAGCGCGGGGGCTGGAGTCCGCGGCGTCTGTTTCGCGTCGACCTCGCCCTGGCCGAGGCCTTCGCCAACGTGGTGGCCCACGCCTTCCCGGACGGCGGGACGCATAGGGTCGTCGCCCGCCTGGAGGACGGTCCGCGCACGACGACGGCCCGCCTCACCGACCCCGGGCGCCCATTCGACCCGCTGTCGGCGCCGGCGAAGCCCCTCGACACGGCGCTCGGGTCGGCCACCCCCGGGGGATGGGGCCTGCACCTGATCCGGCATTACGCGGACCGGTGCTCGTACGCACGCGTGGACGGCCGCAACGAGCTCCGCCTCGAATTCGAGGAGGAGACGCCCGCCGCCGAACCCTCCGTCTCGGTCGCCCCGGAATTCGGGTGGCTCCACGGCCACCCCCTCTTGCAGGACCTTCCCGCGGACACGCTCGCCGCCCTGGTCAGGGCCTGCCGCCGGACCAGCCTGCCCCCCGGCGAGGTGCTGCTGACCCCGGGCGAGCCCAACCACACCCTCTACTTTGTCCTCACGGGCCGTCTCCGCGTCGCCCTCGGGGCGCGCGACTCCGCGGTCACCTTTGGCGTCGGCGCCGGCGAGGTGGTCGGCGAGATGTCCATCATCGAGGGCCGCCCCGTGTCGGCCTGGGTGATCGCCGAAGAGCCGACCACGCTCCTCGCCATGCCCGAGGCCACCTTCTGGGACGAGTTCTCGCCGTTGCCCAGCGCGCGCCGGGCCCTCCTCCTGTTCCTGATCGCGAGGGTGCGCAACACCGATTCGGTCTTGCAGCGGGAATTGGAGCGCCGGGTACGCTACGAATTCCTGCAGCGGGACCTGGAGGCCGCCGCCAAGATCCAGGCCAACCTCCTGCCCTCGGCCCGGCCGCTCGTCGCGGACCCAAGGGTCGAGGTCGACGCCCGCATGCAGCCGGCCCGGGAGGTGAGCGGCGACTTCTACGACGCCCTCATGCTCGACGACCACACGGTGGCTGTCGCGGTCGGCGACGTCTCCGGCAAGGGCATGCCCGCCGCGCTCTTCATGGTCCGGGTGATCATGCTGCTCCGCATGATTCTCGAGCGGGCGCCGGATCGCCGGGCGGTGCTTCCGGCCCTGAACCGCGCCCTGTGCGAAGGCAACGACGAGTGCATGTTCGTCACCCTCGGCGTCGTCGTCCTCGACACCCGGACCGGGGCGCTCACCTACCTCAACGCCGGCCACCACCCGCCCTTCTGGTCGCTGGGCGGGCGGCCCTTCCACCTCGGCGAGGCGCCGGCGGGCCCGCTCCTCGGCATCGACGCCAAGGCGGCGTTCCGGGCGCACGAAGCCACCCTCCAGCCCGGGGACAGCGTTCTCCTGTACACGGACGGCGTCACGGAAGCGGAGAACGGCGGCCGCGAGTTCTTCACGATGGACCGGGCGGCCGCGGCCCTGCGGACCTTGGGACCCGGCATCGACATGGCGGGTACGGTGGCCGCGCTCGCCGCGGCGGTGGCGGGATTCGTGGGGGCGACGCCCCTTTCGGACGACGTCACCATCCTCGCCCTGCGGTACCTCGGGCCTCGGCCCTAACCCAGCAGCCGGCGGAACTCCGCCACCTCGGCGCGGAGGGCCGCCACCTCGCCCCGCAGCGCCGCGAGTTCCGCCTCGGCCCGGGCCAGGCGGCCTTCGTCCGGGGGCGGCGGGACCTCGACGACAGTGGGGGCCTCGACCGCCACCGGTCCGGCGAAGAGATGGGCATAACGCTGCTCCTTCATGCCGGGCTGGCGCGGCAGCCGGACCACGAGGGCCTCCGGGGTGCGCTCCGCCAGGCCCTGCAACGCGGCCTCGGCCTCCTCGAGGGTCGCGAACTCGTGCATCCGGCCGGTCCGGCCGCGGAGTTCGCCGACTGTCTGCGGACCGCGCAGCAGCAGGACGGCGAGGAGCGCCACCTCGGGTCGGCCGAGGCCGAGGGTCTCCACGAGGCGGTGGCCGAACTTGGCCACCCGGCTGTCCGCGCCCTGGAACATGAAGGCGAGCCGGCGCTCGCGCAGGCGGTTGAGCGCATCCATCACCACGGCCTCGCCGAGCGCCATCACCGGGTCGCGGTTCGAGACCTGGTTGCAGGCGGTGGTGAGCGAGTTGAGCGTCAGCGGGTAGTAGTCCGGCGTGGTCAGGTCCTTCTCGGCCAGGGCGCCGAGCACCCGCACCTCGCCGGGGCTGAGGGGGTCCATGGTGGCAGCCCGGTCCTCAGGGCGCAGCGGGCCGCGGCGCGGCCGCCAGCGCCTTGAGGGCGAACGACGCCTGCTCAAGGCCGTCAGACTTGGCCACCAGACGCACCGTCCCCGCCTCCCGCGTGGTCTGGACGATCACCTCGGCGAGGCCGTTGAAGGCGCTCCGGCCCCAATGCGGCGGGAGCGGCTGGGCCTGGAGGCGGAGCACTACGCCCCTGGTGAGGCCGGAGCCATCGGGACCATAGTTGTCGATCGGGACCGCGATCACGTTGTCGCCCGGGTGGAGGTAGGCCTTGACGTTGAAGATCGCCGAGGCGTGGGAATCGATCGAGCCCGAGGTGACCTTGGTGCCGTTCACGAACACGGCGACCCCGGACACCACCTTGCCGAAGGCGAGCTCGACTGCATGGGAATCAAGGTCGGCCGCGGCCAGGTTGACGTGGGTGCGGATGACGGCCTTGCCGCGCGCGGGGACGGGTCCGGTGTCGGCGTTCACATCGGTCGGGTCCCAGGCGGAGTCGTCGTAGGCGGGAGCCGCCTCCGGGAGGGTCTCGAGGTAGGGATCGGCGACCTTCCCCCAGCGCCAGCCGTCGACCGGCAGCGACCGGGAGGAGGTGGTGGGCAGGAAAGTGTCCGGCTCATGGCAGCTCGGGTCGCCGTTGCCGACGCCGATGATCCGGCCCGGCCCCTCGAGCTCGAAGGTGAGCTTATTGCCGGCGGTGGGCACCACCCGCCCCTGGGAGTCGACCACGGAGACGGTGAAGACGGCGGCGTCCTCGCCGTTCGCCGCGACCACTGCGCGGTCGACGTCCAGGTGCAAGGCGGCCGGCTCGGCGGTCGTCTCGACCTTGGTCTCGGCCACCTGGCGACCGCCGCGGAATCCGCGGGCCGTCAGGCTGCCGGGGGCGTAGGGCACCGTCCACTTGATCTCCGAGAAGCGCTTGGTCGGCAGCCGGCCGAGGCTCCGGCCGTTCACCAGAAGTTCAACCTCGTCGCAGTTGCTCTGGGTCCGCACGTCGATGTTCTGCCCTTCCTTGCCGGGCCAGTTCCAGTGCGGCAGGATGTGCAGCACCGTCTCGTCGCTCCACCAGGACTTGTAGAACCAGAAATTGTCCTTGGGAAACCCGCAGGTATCCATGATCCCGAAGTGGGAGTTGATGCACGGCCACTCGTAGGGCGTCGGCTCCCCGCGGTAGTCGAAGCCGGTCCAGACGAAGCCGCCGGACATCCAGGGGCGCGACCCGAAGAAGGTGAGCCAGGTCTCGGCCGTCTGCGCCCACGGCGGGGCGTTGTCGTCATACGCGCTCACGTATCCGCGCACCGGGTCGTTGGCGTAGATCCCGCGGGTCGAGACGGTGCTGCCCTGCTCGCTCCCGACGTTCGGCTGGGTCGGGTGCTCCTTGTGGTAGGCATCCATGTCGGGCCCGACGTGGTAGCTCCAGCCGCGCACCTGGACCGCGGCGTCCACGCCGGTGTAGACGTTGCCGAGGTCGGCGTTGATCGTCACCGGGCGGGTGTGGTCGAGCCGGAGCAGGAACTCCTGCACGGACGTCGCCACCCGCTGGCCGGTCACGGTGCGCTCGACCGCGAACTCCTCGTTGCCAATCGACCAGATGGCAACGGAAGCATGGTTGCGGTCGCGCCGCACCTGTTCCTCCACGAGCGCCAGATGCCGCGCGTCGCTGCCCAGCTGGCGGTTCTCGTCCATGACCAGCATCCCCAGCCGGTCGCAGGCGTCGAGCAATTCGGGCGTGGGCGGGTTGTGGGCGGTGCGGATCGCGTTCGAGCCGAGGTCCTTCAGGCGCGCCACCCGGAAAGATTGCAACGCGTCCGGCAGCGCCGAGCCCACGCCGGCGTGGTCCTGGTGGTCGGACGTTCCCTTGAGCACGTAGGGTTCGCCGTTCAAGAGAAACCCGCGGTCGGCGTCAAAGCCGACGGTGCGGATGCCGAAGGGCGTCTCGATCTTGTCGACCATCCGGCCGCCGCTCAGGACCGTCGTCACCAAGGTGTAGAGGTGCGGGTGCTCCGGCGACCAGAGCTGGGGCGTCTCGACCCTGATCCGCTTCTCGACGTCGGAAGTCTGCCCGCCCAGCACCCGGACCATCGTGCCCGCCGTGCCGGCGGCGCCCCCGCCGGGAGCGAAGACCTCCCAGCTGACCGTGGCGTCCGCCGCGCGGTCCCCGGCATTGAGCAGGCGGGCCTGCACGTGGACCTCCGCCGGGCCCTTCGGCACGTTGTCGTGGAAGTGGCTGTAGACAAAGACGCCGTCCGGGGCGACCGCCAGCGGCGCCCGCTTCACCAGCCAGACGTGGCGGTAGATCCCGGCGCCCTCGTAGAACCAACCCTCGGGCAGCGTGGCGTCGACCCGGACCGCGATCGCGTTGGCGGCGCCGACGTCAACCAGGTCGGTGATGTCGTAGCGGAAGCCGCTGTACCCGCTCTCGTGGTGGCCCACGAACCAGCCGTTCACGATCACGGTGGTGTCGCGGTAGACGCCGTCAAACTCGACCCAGATGCGCTTGCCCGCGTCCGCCGCCGGCAGGGTGAAGGAGCGTCGGTACCAGCCGACGCTGTTCTGGGGAAAGCCCTCCCCGATTGCGTGGAAGCCGTGCGACCCGTCGGCGGTGGGGTCGAAGGGCAGCTCGATCGCCCAATCATGCGGCAGGTCGACCGCGCGCCAGCTGGCGTCGCTATAGGTCGGGCTGCCTGGGCCGTAGCCGGTGCCGGCCTTGGCGAGCCCATAGCCGGGGCCCCAGTCATTGCCGAGGTGGAACTTCCAGCCGGCATCCATCAGGAGGCGCTCGGTCGCGATGCCCTCCGGGGTGGCGGCCGCGGCGGGGCGGGCCAGGAACAGGGCGCAGGCAGCGAGGAGCAGGCGGGAAAGGCCGGTTTTTATCATCAGGTGACGGCGAGGAAACCCCGCCCTTGGGGGCGAGGAGGAATCGCCGCCGGGTGATTTTTCTTGTAAGACGACATGTCTAATTAAGATGTTTCGCATGTTGGTCCGCTACCGTTTCCGGTTCTACCCGAGTGCGCCGCAAAGGCGGCTGCTGGCCAAGACCTTTGGACGCGTGCGGTGCGTTTACAACCGAGCGCTTGCGCTCAGAAAGGACGCCGACGCCGTTCGCGAATGGACCTGTCCCAACTGCGGCGTCTTCCACGACCGAGACGTGAACGGCGCCCAGAACCTTCTGTCGGCTGGACCAGCCGAGTCTGCACCTGGAGGGCACGTCAGACCCCAGGCAACACGGGTGGCCACGGGCAATGCCCGTCGAAGCGTGGACCAACCTGCTCTGCCAGGATCTGTGCATGTGGTATTCAGGAATCCCGGCCCTTCCAGGCCGGGAGGATGTCAAGGGGTAAGGCGGCGATGTTGCCACGCCCGCGGCCCCGCGGCAAGCCGCCCGTCCCGAGGGTCTAGCGGGCGCTGAAGCGGTAGATGGTGGTCGAGCGATAGGTGGCGCCCGCCTTCAGGACGTACGAGGGAAAATTCGGATGGTTGACGGAATCGGGGAAGTGCTGGGTCTCCAGGGCGAGGCCCGCGTACTGCTTGTAGGCCACGCCCTTCTTGCCCACCAGCGAGCCGTCGAGGAAGTTGCCGCTGTAGAACTGCACGCCGGGCTCGGTGCTCGAGACTTCCATCACCCGCCCGGACTTAGGCTCATAAACGCTTCCGACCAGCGCCAGGCTCCCGCCGCCGCCGTTCAGCACGTAGTTATGGTCGTAGCCGACGGGGTGACCGCCCACCTGGGCGATCCGCGCCCCGATCGCGGTCGGAGTCCGGAAGTCCATCGGGGTGCCCTCGACCGACCGCAATTCGCCGGTCGGGATCAGGGTCGAGTCGACCGGGGTGAAGCGGTCGGCGTTCAGCATGAGGACATGGCCGAGGATGTTGCCCCGCTCGGGACCGCCGAGGTTGAAGTAGCTGTGGTTCGTGACGTTGACCGGCGTGTCGCGGTCGGTCGTGACCGTGTAGTCGAGGCGCAGTTCGTTGCCGTTGGCGATCGAGTACACGACGGACACGTCGCAGTTGCCGGGATAGCCCTCCTCGCCGTCCGCGGAGTGGTAGCTGAACTTGACCGCCGGCGCCTCGCCCGGCACCACCATGGCCGTCCACACCGCCTTGTCGAAGCCGCGGAGCCCGCCGTGCAGCGTGTTCGGACCGTCATTCTTCGCCAGGTGGTAGGTCTTCCCGTCCAGCGTGAACTGGGCGTGCGCGATGCGGTTGCCCACCCGTCCGACGGTGGCGCCGAAATAGGGCTCCTTGGCAAGGTAGCCGTCCAGGCGGCTGAAGCCGAGGACGACGTCGTTCAGGTTCCCGTCGCGGTCGGCCGTGTCGAGCTCCACCAGCGTCGCGCCGTAGGTCATGACCTTGGCGACCAGGCCGCTCGCGTCCGTCAGCACATAGAGGTCGACGGGCCGGCCGCCGGCCGACCCGAAGGGGACCTTCTCCACTTTCGAGGCGCCGGCCGCGAGGGCGGCGAGGGGCAGGAGGAGCGAAGCGGCGAGGATGAGGGGTTTCATGGGCGGATGGGGGGGGGGTGGGCGGGCCGGCGGATCAGCCCGAGAAGTAAATGTACGCACCGATGATGCAGGCGAGGATGAAGGCCGAGGCCACGACGTCCCTGGCCTCCCAGCTGGCGCGGGTGCGCGCCTTGTCCTCCGCCGAGGTGGTGGCGAAAGTGAGGCTCTTCAGCCGGCCGTATTCCGGCGCGGCGGTCGCATAGCTGATCGCGACCATCACGATCGCCGAAACGACGGTGATCAGCACGCTGAAGTACTGGAAGTTGATGTTGTTGACGATCCAGAGGAACGAGCCCGGGGGATAGCCCTGCTCGAAGCCCGCCAGCTTCATGGTCACCGGAGTGTCGACCGCCATCCGGAAGCCGCCGAGCACGAACCCGACCACCATCGCCCAGAGGCAGCCCTGGGCGTTGAGGCGCTTCCAGAACACGCCGAAAAAAAACACGACAAAGATCGGCGGGGCGAGGTACCCCTGCACCGTCTGCAGGTAGCCGTAGAGGCCGTGGGCGCCCTGGATCACCGGGATCCAGCCCAGCGCGATCACGATCATGACGACGGTGGCGATGCGCCCCATCCGGACCAACTCGGACTGGGAGGCCCGCGGCCGGAACTTCTGGTAGAGGTCGACGGTAAAGAGGGTTGAGCAGGCGTTGAAGACGCCGGCCAACGAGCCCATGAGGGCCGAGAGCAGGCCGGCGACCACGATGCCGCGCAGGCCCGCCGGGAGCAGGTACTTCACCATCATCGGAAAGGCGGCCTGGGTCTCGGCCGCCACCGGCTTGCCGTCCGCCCCGACCATGGAGGCGAACTCGGGGATCTTCCCGCTCTTGGCCAGCGCAAAGCAGATGAGGCCCGGGATGATGAAGAGGTAGACGGGGAAAAGCTTCAGAAAGGCGGCGAAGATGCTGCCCCGCCGGGCGATCGTCTCGTTCGGCGCACCCAGGGCCCGCTGGACGATGTACTGGTCGGTGCACCAGTACCAGAGGCCGATGATGGGCGCGCAGATCAGCATCCCCGGCCACGGGAAGTTGCCGTTGAAATACCAGGCCTGCCGCGTGACCACCCCCGTGGCGCCGGTTTCCAGGACGGGCGCCCATGTCGCCTGGACCCCGGCCGGCGTGATCGGCTTCCAGAGGTTCAGCATCTCGGACCCGCAGAAGACGCGCAGCTGGCCCCAGCCGCCGAGCCGGTGCAGGCCGTAGAAGGTGAGGCAGGCGGACCCGCCGATCAGGACGACCACCTGGACGGCGTCGTTATAGACCACCGCCCGCATGCCGCCGATCACGGTGTAGAGTCCGGTCAGCAGGATGACGGCCACCGAGCCGATCCAGAAGCTGTTGATCGTCGTGGCGCCGAGGGTCAGGTGCACTTCCGGGAGCAGGGTCGCAAACACGACGCCGCCGGCGAAGATCCCGACCGCGATCTTCGAGACGATGAACGTGATGATGGAGACGATGGAGAGGACGTAGCGCGAGGCCGTGCTGAAGCGGCGCTCGAGGAACTCCGGCATGGTGAAGATGAGCGCCCGCGAGTAGAACGGGACGAAGACCCAGGCGAGGACCAGCAGGCACCAGGCGTGGAGCTCGTAGTGGGCCAGCGCCACGCCGTCCGTCGCGCCGGAGCCCGCCAGCCCGACAATGTGTTCCGAGCCGATGTTGGAGGCGAAGATGGAGGCGCCGATGACCCACCAGCCGAGGTTGCGGCCGGCGAGGAAGTAGTCCGTGGCAGTGTCCTTGTTCTTGCTCACCACCCAGGCCGCGACGCCGAGGAGCAGGCCGAAATAGAGGGCGATCGCGAGCCAATCAATGCCGGTCAGGGTGGCGGAAGACGACATGGCCAAAGCAGGGTTAACGAGGCGGGGGCGGGGAACCGGGCGAAGCTAGGGAGGCCGCCCGGCGTGGCGACGCTCAGTTCACTTTACCGTCCAGTCAACACAGGATCGTGTCGGCTGCGCCCGGGAATCTAGGTTGGCCGGCCCCGCCCCCCGACCATGGCCTACACCCTCGGCATCGACTTTGGCACCAACTCCGCCCGCGCCCTCGTGGTCCGCTGCCGCGACGGGGCGGAGATGGGTAGCGCGGTGGCGATGTACCGGAGCGGCGATCACGGTGTCCTCCTCGACCCGCGCGACCCGCACCTCGCCCGCCAGAACCCCGCCGACTACCTCGCGGCGATGGAGGAATGCGTCCGGGCGGCCCTGACGGCCGCCCGGCGGCGCGGCGTGTCGGCCCGCGCGCTGATCGGCGTCGGCGTGGATACGACCGGCTCCAGCCCCATCCCGGTCGACCGCCGGAACCGGCCCCTGGCGGCGGACCCAAAGTGGCGCCGCCACCTCGCCGCCCAGTGCTGGCTCTGGAAGGACCACACCAGCTGGCAGGAAGCCGCCCAGATCACCGCCGCGGCCGCCCGCCGGCGGCCCGCCTACATCGCCAAGTGCGGCAACACCTATTCCTCCGAATGGTTCTGGTCGAAGATCTGGCGCTGCCTGAAGGTCGCCCCCGAGGTGTTCCGCGCCGCCCACTCCTGGGTGGAGCTGTGCGACTGGGTCCCCTCGGTGCTCGCCGGCGTCGACGACCCGGCCCGCGTGGTCCGCGGCATCTGCGCGGCCGGCCACAAGGCCCTCTACAGCGACGAGTGGGGCGGGTTGCCGGACCGGAAGTTCCTGGCGGCGCTCGACCCGCGCCTAGCCGCGCTGCGCGACCGCCTCTACGACCGTGCCTTCGACGCCACCACCCCTGCGGGAGCGGTCGGCCCGGAATGGGCGCGCCGGCTCGGAATCCCGGCCGGCCTGCCGGTTGCCATCGGGGAGTTCGACGTCCACTACGGGGCCGTCGCCTGCGGCATCCGCGCCGGCACGCTGGTCAAGGTGATCGGAACCTCGACCTGCGACTGCGCAGTGGTCGCGATGGACCGGAAGGTGCCGGATATCCCGGGCATCTGTGGCATCGTGCCCGGCGCCATCCTGCCGGGCTTCTACGGGATCGAGGCCGGCCAGTCGGCTGTCGGCGACATCTTCAACTGGTGGGTCGGCACGATTTGTGGGGGCGACCCTGACCACCACGCGCGCCTGACGGCGGAGGCGGCCCGGCTGGCGCCGGGGGAGAGCGGCGTCCTCGCCCTCGACTGGCAGAACGGCAACCGGACGGTGCTGGCCGACCCGCGACTGACCGGGCTCCTGGTCGGATGCACGCTTCACACCAGCCAGGCCCAGGTCTACCGCGCCCTCATCGAGGGCACCGCCTTCGGGGCCCGCAAGATCCTCGAGCGACTGAGCGCGTACGGCGTGCCGACCCGGCACATTGTCTGTGCCGGCGGAATCGCGGAGAAGAACGCCCTCCTCATGCAGATCTACGCCGACGTGACCGGTTGCACCCTGCTCGTCTCCGGCTCGAACCAGGCCTGCGCCCTCGGGGCGGCAATCACCGCGGCGGTCCTGGCCGGCGCCCACCGGGACTTCCCGTCAGCGCAGCGGGCGATGGTCAAGCTGCGGCGGAAAACCTACCGCCCGCATCCCGGCCGGCGAAGGACCTACGACCGCCTTTACCGCCAGTACAGCCTCCTCCACGACGGCTTCGGCGGGGTCCGCCCCGGCGACGTCATGGCCGGCGTCATGAAGGAGCTCCTGGACCTCCAGGCGAGGGCCCGGGCCTCCTGATCCCCTTCATGCACGCCCTCCCCTCCTCCGAAATCTGGCTCGTGACCGGCTCGCAGGAGCTCTACGGCCCCGGGCCGCTGAAGCGGGTCGCCGACAACTCCCGCACCATCGCGCGGGCCCTAAACGCCGCCCCGGGCATGCCGGTGCCCATCGTCTTCAAGCAGGTGCTGACCTCGCCCGAGTCGATCCGCGCCGTGTGCCTCGAGGCCAACCAGTCGGCGACCTGCGCCGGCCTCGTTCTCTGGATGCACACCTTCTCGCCCTCCCGGATGTGGATCGGGGGGCTGTCCGTCCTGCGCAAGCCCTTCGCGCACCTGCACACCCAGTTCAACCGGGACCTGCCCTGGGGCGAGATCGACATGGACTTCATGAACCTGAACCAGGCCGCCCACGGCGACCGGGAGGCGGGTTTCCTCCATGCGCGCCTGCGCCTGCCGCGCAAGATCGTGGTCGGGCACTGGGACGACCCGGAGGTGGTCGCGCGGCTCGCCGCCTGGGCCCGGGTGGCCCGCGCCTGGCAGGACCTGCAGGGGGCCCCCATCGCCCGCTTCGGGGACAACATGCGCCAGGTCGCCGTCACCGAGGGGGACAAGGTCGCGGCCGAGACGCGCTTCGGCTACGCCGTCAACGGCTACGGGGTCGGCGACCTCGTGGCCGACGTCGACGCCGTGGCCGACGCCAAGGTGACGAAGCTCTGCGCGGAATATGCCGACCGCTACACCGTGGCGCCGGCGCTCGCCAAGGGCGGCCGCCGCCACGCCGCGCTCCGCGACGCGGCCCGGATCGAGCTCGGGCTGCGCGCCTTCCTCGGCCGGGGCCGCTTCAAGGGCTTCACCACCACCTTCGAGGACCTGCGCGGCCTGCGCCAGCTGCCGGGCCTGGCGGTCCAGCGCCTGATGGCCGAGGGCTTCGGCTTCGGCGCCGAGGGCGACTGGAAGACCAGCGCGCTCCTGCGGTTCATGAAGGTGATCGCGCACGGCCTGCCCGGGGGCACCTCCTTCATGGAGGACTACACCTATCACCTGGACCCGGCCCGGCCCCTGGTGCTCGGCTCCCACATGCTCGAGGTCTGCGAATCGATCGCCGGCGGAAAGCCGTCACTCGAAATCCACCCGCTCGGGATCGGCGGCAAGGACGACCCGGTGCGCCTCGTCTTCACCGCGCCGGCCGGACCGGCGCTCAACGCCTCGCTCGTCGACCTGGGGACCCGCTTTCGCCTGATCGTGAACGAGGTCGACGTCGTGACGCCGCCGCAGGCGCTGCCGAAGCTGCCCGTGGCCCGCGCCGTCTGGGAATGCCGCCCGGACTTCAAGACCGCCTGCGGCGCGTGGATCCGCGCCGGCGGAGCCCACCACACGGTCTTCAGCTACGCGGTCACGACCGAGCACCTGCGCGACTTCGCCGAGATCGCGGGGATCGAGCTCGTGGTCATCGGCGCGGACACCCGCCTCACCGAGTTCGAGAAGGAGCTCCGCTGGAACGAGGTCTATTACCATCTCGCGCCCGGGGCGCGCGCCTGACTCAAAGAAGCCGCCCCCCGATGCTGACCGAACTCAAGCGCGAGGCCTTCGAGGCCAACCTGGCCCTGCCAGTCCACGGCCTCGTCCACCTGAACTTCGGGAATGCGAGCGCGCTCGACCGCCGCCGCGGCATTTTCGCGATCAAGCCGAGTGGCGTCGCCTACCGGGTGCTCCGGGCCGCCGACATGGTGCTCGTGGACCTGGAGGGCCGGACGGTCGAGGGCCGGCTGCGGGCGTCCTCGGACACGCCCACCCACGCCGTTCTCTACCGCGCGTTCGCGCAGGTCGGCGGCGTGGTCCACACCCATTCGGTCCATGCCGCGGCCTTCGCCCAGGCCGGCCGGCCGATCCCGCTCCTCGGGACGACGCATGCCGACTTCTTCCGGGGGCCAGTGCCGGTGACCCGCGAGCTCACCCGCCGCGAGATTGCCGGCGCCTACGAAATCGAAACCGGCCGCGTCATCGCCGCCACCTTCCGCCGGCTCGACCCGGAGCAGGTCCCCGGGGTGCTGGTGAGCCGGCATGGGCCGTTCGCGTGGGGACCGACCGCCGCGACGGCGGTCGAGAATGCGGTGGCGCTGGAACTCTGCGCCCGGCTGGCGGCGGCGACCCTGCAGCTGCGGCCGCGCCTCGGTTCCTTTCCCGCCCCGCTGCTCGACCGGCACTTCGACCGCAAGCACGGCGCGAACGCCTACTATGGTCAGAGGCAGCCTTAGCGGCGGCCCCAGTGCGCGCCCGGCTTGCCGCGGGGGTGATGTCCCTGCGGCCGTGGCGGATAGCCGCCACCGCCTCCTCCGCCGCCCCGGCCGCCCCGCGGCGCCGGCTCGGGCCGCTTCGGGAAGGCGGAGGCCGCCTTGTAGTCGAATCCCGCGAGCTTCAGCCGCGGGATCTCCTGGCCAATGAACCGCTCGATGGCGCGCACGTCGGAGTTGTTCTCCGGCGTGGCCAGGGTGAAAGCGTCGCCGACCGCCTGGGCTCGGCCGGTCCGGCCGATCCGGTGGACGTAGTCCTCGGGGTTCTCCGGCACGTCGTAATTGATCACGTGCGAGACGCCGGCCACGTCGATGCCGCGGGCGGCAATGTCGGTGGCGACCATGACCTCGTAGCGCCCGCTGCGGAAGCCCTCGAGGGCCTCGATGCGCTGGTTCTGCGAGCGGTTGGCGTGGAGCACGGCGACGCTGTGGTTGGCCTCGCGCAGCCGCCGGGCGATCCGGTCGGCGCCGTGCTTGGTCCGGGAGAAGACGAGCACGCTGTTGAAGTCGATGGCCGCGAGAAGCGCGAGGAGGAGCTCAAACTTCTGCTCCTGGTGGATCTGGTAGATGGCGTGGGTGACCGACGCGTTGACGGTCCGGGCGACGCCGATCTCGACCCGCACCGGATCCTTGAGCGCGAATGAGGCCACCGCCGCGATCTCGGGCGGCACGGTGGCGGAGAAGAAGAGGGTCTGGCGCTTCGTCGGGCACTTCTGGATGATCCGCTTTACATCATGGATGAAGCCCATGTCGAGCATGCGGTCCACCTCGTCGAGGATCAGGATCTGCAGGCCGCCGAGGCGGAGTTCACCCTCCTGGAGGAAGTCCATCAGCCGGCCGGGGGTCGCGACCACGATGTCGGTGCCGGCCCGCAGCTCGCTCCGCTGCCGGCCGTAGCCGACGCCGCCGTGCAGCACGGTTGCGCGGAGGTCGGAATAGCGGCCGAAGTCGCGGAAGGCCGTCTCCACCTGCGCCGCCAGCTCGCGGGTCGGCTCGAGCACGAGCACCCGCGGCCCCTCCCGGTGGTGGATGCCGAGCATGGTCAATACCGGCAGCGCGAACGCCGCCGTCTTGCCCGTGCCCGTCTGGGCGGAGGCCACCAGATCCCGGCCCGAGAGCACCGCCGGAATGGCGCGGAGCTGGATCGGCGTCGGCTCGGTGTAGCCCATGGCCTGCACCCCCTTCAGGAAGTTGGGCCCGAGGTTGAGTTTGGTAAATGGCATCCCACACCTCCGCCCGGAACCTTGTCCAAGGCGAGGCAATTTTCCCCGGGGCGCCACCCGCGGCGAGCGCGGGGTTGCCGAATTTCCCGCGGGGTCCATGGTGTCGGCGGTGACCCCGACGTGCCCCGCCCGACCGATCTGCCTCCTGGCCGCCGCGCTGGCGCTGGCGGCCGCGGCGCACGCTGCGATCTGGGTGGCGGCGGACGGCGACGACCGCAACGCCGGAACCGAGGAGGCCCCGGTGCACACGCTGGAGCGCGCCCGCGACCTGGTCCGCACCCAGAACCGCGACATGGCCGACGACGTCACGGTCTTCCTCGCCGGGACATTCCACCTCGACCAGCCCGTTGAGTTCGGGCCCGGGGACGCCGGCAGCAACGGCTTCAACGTGATCTACATGCCGGCGCCGGGCGCGCACCCGGTGGTGACCGGCGGGTATCCGATCACCGGCTGGGAGCTGAAGGACAAGGCCGCCAACCTCTGGAGCGCGCCCGCGCCGGCGGGCCTCCGGGATACGCACGACCTCTTCGTCAACGGGAGCCCGGTCCGGCGCACCCGCGGGCGGCTCCTGCAAGTCTTCGCCCGCGCCGGCGGCGACGAGAGCGGCGCGCCGGCGGCCGAGGCCCACTGGAAGAACTTGGGTGACGTCATCTTCGAACCGGCGCGGCCCGGCGCCATCTGGTCGGAGCGCGGGGGCACCCCGCCCTTCTTCGTCGAGAACGCTTTCGAGTTCCTCGGCACCCCCGGCGAATGGTATTTCGACCGGCCGGGCGGCCGGATCTACTACACGCCGCGGCCGGGCGAGGATCTCGCCACGGCCGACGTGGTGGCCGCGGCCGCCCCTGCGCTCCTCCTCGCCGCCGGCACACTGGACCGTCCCCTGGCCGGGCTCATCTTCAAGGGTATCCGCTTCGAGTACACGAGCCAGCCCGACCCGTTCAAGGAACCGGGCGCGGCCGTGAGCGTGTCCGCCGCCGCCGCCGTCCAGTTTCTGGAGGACGAGTTCGTGCACCTGGGCACCCCGGCCCTGCAGCTGGGCCCGGGGCTGGACGGCGCCACGGTCGACGGCTGCCTCTTCGGCGACATAGCGTGGTCGGCGGTCCAGGTGACGGCCGCCAACCAGATTCGCCTGGCCGAGAGCCGGATCTCCTACGCCTCGAGCCGCCACGGCGAGGCCGGCGCGATCGCGGTGTCCGCCTCGACCGCGGTCACGGTCGAGCACGACCAGATCGATCACTTTCCGCGGGTGGCGATCCTGCACAAGAGCGGCACGGAGGCCGACCTGACCGAGGACGCCAACCTCGTCGCCCCGCCGCTCCTGCAGCTCCACGGCGTCCCGGCCTTCGCGACCGCCGACCCGGCAGAGGGCGAACTGGGCGTGCCGCCCGCCTACCAATTCCTATTGGACGCGCGGCTGGCCGCCCCAACCGTGCCCAACCCGCCCGACGACGTCTCGGCGGAGGCCGAGGACGGGTTCGCTTACGTCACCTGGATCCCGACCGGCCTGGACGGCGGCTCGCCCGTGACCGGCTACGTGGTCTCGGCCTCGAATGGCGCCAAGGCCGAGGTCAGTTCCAACGACTTCCAGGGCAAGGGCTACGTGGTCTTCGCCGGCCTAGAGAACAACCACGCGGTCGCGTTCACCGTCACAGCCGTGAACGCGCAGGGCGCCGGCCCGGCGTCGCTGCCGACCGCCGCGGTGAAGCCGTTCCGCAAGCGCAAGCTGCGGACGCCCCCCGCGCCGGCCTCGGTGTCGGTGACGCCGGCCCGCGCCGGCCTCCAGGTGCACATCGTCCCGGCGGCGGCCGACGGCGGCAGCCCGGTCATCTCCTATGCGGTCACGTCGGCCCCGGACAGCGTCCGCAACGTCCTCGAGGGCCTCGACGTCGTGCGCGCCGACGCCGCGCACCCGGTCGTCCGCCGCATCGAGGGCTTTCCGCCCGAGCACTCCGAGTCGGTCTCGATCGCCGGCACGAACGCCGCCGGCGAGGGCGACGCCTCGGTCATGAAGCTGCGCTAGCCAGGGGTCCGGCGTCAGACCCCGAAACCCGGGCGGTAGCTGGTCGAGACATACTTGTTCGCCTCGGGCAGGTTCGTGACCTTGAGCGCGGCCCCGTCCCACTCGATCGGGCGGCGGGCACGGATCGCCAGGTTGCTGAGGAGCACCATCTCAGTGAGCCCGGAGGCGTAGTCGAAGTTCGAGCCGGCCGGCACCCCGCCCTTGCAGGCGCGCACCCACTCCATGAAGTGGGTCAGGCCGACCCGCGGGATCGTCTTCGGCGGCAGGGAAGGCGTCAGCTCCTTCATCTTCGCGGCGGGGATAATCTGGACGGAGTCGTAGTAGGTGTCGGCCAGCACGGTCGCCTTCGTGCCGATGAGCAGGGTGCCGTTCGGCTCCAGGCTCCTGCCCGGCTCGAGCGCGTCGGGCAGCGTCGGCAGGAGGCCGCCGTCGTACCAGGTGACGGTCACCGGGGGCAACTGGCCGCGGGCCGGGAACCGGTACTTGACCACCGAGGATTTGGGCGGACTGATGTCGGTCAACTTGGCGCTCACGGCCTCGACGTGGGTCGGCGAGCCGAGCTCCAGCGCGTAGAACGCGCCGTCCAGGATGTGGCAGCCCATGTCTCCCAAGGCGCCGGTCCCGAAGTCCCAGTAGCCGCGCCAGGTGAAGGGCAGGTAGGCCGGGTCGTATTCGCGCTCGGCGGCGACGCCGAGCCAGAGGTTCCAGTCGAGCGTCGAGGGGATGACCGGCATCATCTTCGAGTGGTCGGGCAGGTGGTTGCCCTGCGGCCAGATCGGCCGGTCGGTCCAGCTGTGGACCTCGGTCACGTCGCCCAGCACCCCGGACTGCACCCATTCCTTCAGGGTGCGGCAGCCGTCGCCGGCGTGCCCCTGGTTGCCCATCTGCGTCGCCACCTTCTTTGCGCGCGCGGTGGCCGCCAGGGTCCGGGCCTCGGAGATCGTGTGGGTCATCGGCTTCTCGACGAAGACGTGCTTGCCGAGCGAGAGCGCCGCCATCGCGATCGGGAAGTGCATGTGGTCGGGCGTCGAAACCGTGACGGCGTCGATCTGGTTGCCCAGCTTGTCCAGCATCACCCGGAAGTCCCGGAACCGGCGGTCCGGTCCCATCTCGGGATGCAGCCGGTAGGTCTCGGCCGCCTTGGCGTCGTCGACGTCGCAGAAGGCGACCAGGTTCTCGGAGGTGAGGCCGGAGACGGCGTTGGCGCCGCGCCCGCCCACCCCGACGCAGGCGATGTTCAGCCGGTCGTTCGGGGAGCCGCCCTGCTGCCCGCGCATCACGTACGGGAAGGCGATGGTGGCGGCGGAGAGGACCGAGGCTGATTTGATGAAGTCGCGGCGGGAGACGGGAGGGAGGTCCATGGGGTCAAGGGGAGGAGCCGTGGCGGGGAGAAGCGCCGGGGGGACGGCGGCCGCCCAGCCCCCGAAGAAGTACTCGCGATTCGGCGCGGTCAACGCTTTCATGCCGGCTCCCCGCATGCGATTGCGTCACGCCCTCCTCCCGGCGCTGTTCCTGGCGGCGCCCGCCGGCCCTGCGGCCCCCGTCCCCCCCGCGGTGCCCCTGGCGGCGGAGCCCTTCCCCCTCGGCGACGTGGTCCTCCTCGACAGCCCCTTCCGGCAGGCGATGGAGCGCAATGCCGCCTACCTGCTCTCCCTCGACCCCGACCGCCTCCTCCACAACACCCGGCTATACGCGGGCCTCCCGCCCAAGGGCGAGCTCTACGGCGGGTGGGAGTCCCTCGGCATCGCCGGCCACACCCTCGGGCACTACCTGACGGCGCTCTCCCAGCAGTACGCGGCGACGGGCGACGCCCGCTTCCGCGCCCGGATCGACTATCTTGTCGCCGAGATGGCCACCTGCCAGGACGCCTATGGCGACGGCTATATCGGCGCCCTCAAGCCGCTCGAACTCCAGACGCTGCGCAACTTCCGCTTCGGGATCGTCGAGGCCGGCGGCGCCCACTTCTTCAAGGGCGGCGCCTGGGTGCCTTGGTACACCGAGCACAAGGTCCTGCAGGGCCTGGTCGACGCGTGGGCGCTGGGGGGCAGCGCCCGGGCCCGCACCGTCGCGCTCCGCCTGGCCGACTGGGTCGACGCCGTCACCGCCCCGCTCTCCTATGCCCAACTGCAGGACATGCTGGCGGTCGAGCACGGTGGGATGATGGACACCCTCGCCCAGGTCTACGCCCTCACGGGCGACCGCCGCTACCTCGCCGCCTCGCACCGCTTCTACCACCAGGTCATCATGGACGCCCTGCGCGACAATCTGGACAACCTGGTGGGGCTTCACGCCAACACCCAGATCCCGAAGGTGATCGGCGAGGCCCGCAGCTACGAGCTGACCGGCGACACCGCCGCGCGCGACATCGCGGTCAACTTCTGGGACATGGTGGTCCACAAGTACTCCTACGTGATCGGCGGCAACAGCCTGGACGAGCACTTCTTTCCCCCGGACCTGATGGCGCAGCGCCTGCAGGCCAACACCGCGGAGACCTGCAACACCTACAACATGCTGAAGCTGACCGAGCACGTCTTCGGCTGGCAGCCGCGGGTGGAGTACGCCGACTTCTACGAGCGCGCGCTCTACAATGACATCCTCGCCTCGCAGGAGCCCCGCCGGGGGATGTTCACCTATTTCATGTCGCTCGAGCCCGGCCTGTTCAAGACCTACAGCACGCCGACCGAGTCCTTCTGGTGCTGCGTCGGCTCCGGGATGGAGAACCACAGCAAGTACGGCGAAGCCATCTTCTTCCACGGGGCCGACGACGTCTACGTGAACCTCTTCATCCCCGCGGTCCTCACCTGGCCGGCGAAGGGCCTGGTGCTGGAGCAGCGCACCGACTATCCGGTCCGCGGGCGCTCCATCCTCAAGGTGAAATCCGCGCCCACCGGACCGGTAACGCTGCGCGTGCGCTGCCCGGCCTGGGCCGACGGCCCGCTCACCTTCACGGTGAACGGCGAGGCCGCCGCGGCCCGGGGGACGCCGGGCACCTACGCCGAACTCCGGCGCGACTGGAAGGCGGGCGACCGGGTCGAGGTCACGATCCCGATGGCGGTGCGGACCGAGGCGATGGCGGGCGACCCGCGCAAGGTGGCGTTCCTCTACGGGCCCGTGGTCCTGGCCGCCGACCTGGGGCCCGCTCCCGACGGTCCCAGCGTGCCCTACTCCATCGACCAGCGCACGAACGTGGACGCCGCGCCGGTGCCGGTCCCGTTCCTGGTCAAGGGGGACGGCCCGCTCGCCGCCGGCGTCGTCCGCCTCCCGGGCCGCCGGCTCGAGTTCCGGACCGAGCGCCTCGGCCGCCCGGCGGACGTGCGGCTCCTCCCCTTCTGGGAGATCAGCTACGACCGTTACACCGTCTACTGGGACGTCATCACCGACGCGGAGTGGATGTACCGCAGCGCCCTGCGCAAGCCGGGTTCCTGACCGGGCACTTTCCCGGCTGCGGCGGGTCGGTGCAACCATGAGCTACGTGACGCGGCACCTGATGCCGGGCGAGACGGTGGTCCGCGAGACCCATCTGAGCCGGATCGTGTACCTGCCGGCCCTGGTCCTGCTCGTCCTCGCGGGCCTGCTGCTCTGGGTGGTCGAGCGCGGCGCCTCGGACAACCGCTCCGCCCTCCTCGTCCCGGCCGGGTTCCTCGCCGGCGCCGTGGTCCTGATGTTCTGGGGCTTCGTCAAGGTGAGCGCCTCGGAGTTCGCGGTTACCAACAAGCGCGTAATCGTGAAGATCGGGCTGCTGCGACGCCACTCGTCGGAGATCCTGCTCCGCCAGGTCGAGGGCATCACGGTCGACCAAGGCCTCCTGGGGCGGATCTTCAACTACGGGACCATCGTGATCGAGGGCACCGGCAGCGACCGCACCCCCTACCCCGGGATCGGCGGCCCGCTCCAGTTCCGGCTGGCGGTGCAGGAGCAGATCGACAAGTGCCTGACGCCGCCCGGGTTCGCGGCCCCGGCGGCCGCCCCCGCGGACCGCTACGACACGCTGGCGCGCCTCCAGGACCTGCGCGCGAAGGGCGCGCTCAGCGAGGAGGAGTTCGAGCGCGAAAAGCGCCGGGTCCTCGGTCCCCCGGTCACTTGACGGGCAGGAGCGGCGCCGGCGGACGGTGCATCGCCTGCCGAAAGAACTCGCCATCGGGCGCCAGCACGAACCCGTCGAAGCTCTTCAGCATCCGCGGCGTCCAGCCCGGGTCGAACACCCACGCCATCCAGCTGATCCCCCGCTCCTCCAGGAACCGGGTGATGCGGTTGCCGTAGCTTTGGTCGGTGATCGCCTCGTCCGGTTCCAGCTCGAACCCGATCTCGGTCGCGATCAGGGGGTACTGGCGCGCGGCGAAGGCGAAGTCCTCCTCCCAGCGCGGCTCCCAGGGCTGGCCGCGCTTGTTCGGGTAGGGATGGGTGACATAGCCGATACCCTCGGCCCGGACGGGATCGTAGCGGAGCGCGGTCAGGTCGTAGGCCCAGTCGAATCCGGCCACGAGGGGGACCGCCTCCCGGTCCCAGTAGCGGATGATCCCGATCATCTCCTCGTTGAGCGCCCGCCAGTCCGCCCAGCTCATCGAGCCCAGCATCCCGTTGAAGTGGGTGGGCTCGTTGAACAGCTCGTAGAAGGCCACCGTCTGGTTGCCCTGGAAGTGCTGGGCGATGGTCCGCCAGAAGTCGAAGGTCTCCTGCTGGGTCGTGTTGTACATCGGGTCCTGGAACATGCCGGTCCGCAGGTTGCCGATGGAATGCCAGTCAATGATGACGTGCATCCCCAGGTCCGTGCACCAGTCGACCGCCTGGTCGAGGAGCTGGAGGTAGGCCTGCCGACCCCGGGAGCGCCACGCGGCGGGATGCACCGGAATCCGGACGAGGTTGGCCCCCTCCGCCTGCACCGCCGCGAAGAGGCTCCGGTCCCAGCGTCCGGCCACCACCAGGCGGTCGGGGTCCGCGATCGACAGCCCTCGGAAGAGCACCGGGGCCCCGCTCGGGTCCACGAAGCGGTTGCCCCGGACCGAGATCCGCGGCAGGACCGCCGCCTTGGCGCTCGGATGGCCGACCTCCGTGGTCGCCGCCCACGCCGGCTCGGCCGGCGGGGCGGGCGGGTTGGCGGCGCCCAAGGGCGCGGCCCAGAGGGCGGTCGACAACGCGGCGAGAAGGAGTTTCCTCATGGCGAGACGGGGCTGGGTTCGGGGCGACCGGCGGTGCCGGCCCCCCCTGCAGCTAACCCCAGCCCGGCCGGCAACGCAAGTGATTCAGCCGCAACCTCCTCCCGCGGAGGGCTGAGCAAATCCGTTCGACACGGGGCCGGAGTCGGGGAAGCATGGGCAGCGCCATGGGCCAGCTCGACCATCTCTTTGCGCAGAACCGGATCTGGGCCGACTCGATGACCAAGCGAGACCCGGAGTTCTTCCTCAAGCTCTCCCGCCAGCAGACCCCGGAGTACCTCTGGATCGGCTGCTCCGACAGCCGGGTGCCGGCCAACGAGATCGTCAACCTCCTGCCGGGCGAGATGTTCGTGCACCGCAACGTCGCCAACGTGGTCGTGCACACCGACCTGAATTGCCTTTCAGCGATGCAATTTGCGGTCGATGTACTCAAGGTGAAGCACATCATCGTCTGCGGGCATTATGGCTGCAGCGGCGTCCGCGCCGCCCTGCGCTGCGACCGCATCGGGCTGGCCGACAACTGGCTCCGGCACGTCCAGGACGTGACCGAGAAGCACAAGGGCTGCCTGCACGCGGTGAGCGGCGAGACCGCCCGCTCGAACGTTCTCTGCGAGCTGAACGTGATCGAGCAGGTCAGCAACGTGTGCCTGACCACGATCGTGCGCGACGCCTGGGAGCGGCGGCAGCCCCTGACCGTCCACAGCTGGATCTACGGGATCAAGGACGGCATCATGCGCCACCTGGGGATGAGCGTCACCAAGCCGGAGGAATTCGAGCCGCAGTACCGCGCCTCGCTGGCAGCCATCGAGGCCGGCCAGCTCGCCGGCGCCTAGCCACCGATGGCCCATATCCTCCTCATCGACGACGACGACGCGATCCGGGGCATGGTCCGGATCACCCTCGAGCACACCGGCCACACCGTCACCGAGGCCGCCGACGGCCGCGAGGGGCTCCAGCAGCTGCGCGGGCGTGCGCCCGACCTCGTGATCACCGACCTGATCATGCCCGAGAAGGAGGGCCTGGAGATCATGATGGAAGCGCGCAAGACGCACCCCGCCATCCGGTTCATCGCCATGTCCGGCGCCGGCCGCCGCGGTTCCGACTATCTCCGGGTGGCGAAGTACCTCGGGGCGAAATGCATCCTCTCCAAGCCCTTCACCCCCGAGCAGCTGATGGCCGAGGTGAACGGCCTCCTCGGGGACGGCGTGCTGGCCGCCCCGGAGCCGGTCACTTCTTCGGTTCCTCCACGAAGTTGATCATCGTCGGGGTGCCGAGCTCGACGTTGCCCGCCTTGATCCGTTCGCGCAGCAGCCCGTCGCTCGGCTGCCCGAAATATTTCGCGGCGTATTGCGCCATCGCCGGGAGGGCCCGGTCGAAGGCATTGCGCCGCTCGCTGATGCTGAACCGCGTCTCCCAGAGCAGGCGGTGCTGCTTGTGCTTCCAGAGTGTCTGGAAATCGTAGGCCATGAGCACGACGAAGTAGCGGTTCTCCGTGATCTCCTGGTAGAGGTCGTCGCGGTCGATTTGGAAGGCGGTGCCGCGGACGTAGTTGCCGTGCTCCGTCCCGATCAGGCCGGGCGCGTCATAGCCCAGCATGAGGGCGTTCGCGAAGTTGGTCTTGTCGTCCTGGTGGTTCTGCATGTTCAGCATCGCCGTGGCCGCCGACATTTGGTCGAGCGCCGCGTCGGCAAAGGCGCCCCCGCTCGCCACCTTCTGGCGGGGGTCGACGTTCGATTTCACCAGGTACTTGTTCAGGTTGTCCTGCGCCAGTTGAAACTGGGAGAGGGCAATGGAATCCGAGGTCGGGCCCGGCACCGCCGTGGTGCCCCAGTACACCATGATGAGGAGCTGGGCCGTGGCCGGGTCCTTGGCCGGGAGGTAGGCCTGGCTGGCCAGCGGCTCGGCAATCACGTGGGCCACGTCGAGGAACCGCATCTGGTCGATCGTGTGGTCGGCGATCTCGCCCGCCCACTTGCCGCCCTCCCCGAAGGCGTAGCTCTCGGGCTTAAAGTGGCCGCCCGGCAGCTTGGCGCGGACGTAGCCGGGGAAGACTTTGGAGGCGACCGCCGTCACGCCCTCCAGCTCCTGGCCCGCCCGCCCGCCCGGCGCGAACGCCAGCGCCCCGAGCAGGGCGGCGGCGAGGCCAAGGGCGCGCAAGCAGTTCATGGGGTGAGCGCCTCGGGGGCGCGTCCACCCCATCACAGGGGCCAGCAGGAGGCAAGTCGGGAGCCCCGGCGCCCGGTCACGGGACCACCAGGTCCAGCTTGGCAAAGCCGTCCGCCGCCACGCTGACCTTGTCTTGGGCATGCAGGTCCTCGACCGCCCACGAGTCGCCCGCCGCCACCACGCGCGCGGGCAGAGTGGTGGTCTTGAGGCTGCCATGGAAGGTGACGCTCGGCGCCACCGTGACGGTGAGCTTCAGCGGTGCGGAGGATGTGTTCGTGAGCTTGAGGACGTAGGAGCTGGCGCCGTCGACGGTGACCTTGGAAAAGTTCGCGATGACCGGCAAAGCCGCGGCGGTGTCGACGGGCGTCGCGAGGACAGTGGCCCGGGCCGCGGGAGCCGAGGCGGCGACGAAGGTCGCCAGCAGGGCGGCCGCAGCAAGAAGGGGGCGCTGGGGGAACAGGCGGGTCGGGAGGTAGGATTTCATGGGTATGAAGTCAGTATTGCCAGCCGCCGCCGGAAATAAATGCCAATTGGGCGGCGCGGGCGGGATTGGGACCAACTGTCGAGAATCGGGGCCGAAGTGCCGCAGGCAGCTCCTGGATGGGGCGGTCCGCGCACCTGAGCCTGAGGAGGGCGGCACGGCCATCGTGGAGCCCGCACAGGTTCCCGTCGTCCAACTTCCTTCCCTGCCGCCATACTCACGAGGGCCATCTGGGCCCCGACCGATCATTTTTTTTGCATCGGTGCCGGCCGCGACCAAGCTCGGGCCAATGATATTGAGGCGCGATTCCCCCCCCTCAGAACTCGACGCCGCAATATGAGACATCCCGGAGCGGATGGAGGCGGAGCGCCGTCGATGGATCGCGTTCCCGGCCTCGACCTGCTTCGGGCGGCCGCGATCTCATTAGTCGTGCTCGAACACCAGGAGCTGATTTCCGGCCGTCCCATGCCCACCGGCCTCCTGGGCGTGGACCTTTTCTTTGTCCTGAGCGGATTCCTGATCGGGGGAATCCTCTTCGACATGGGCGAGAACCTGAGCCGGCCGCGGATCGTGATGGGCTTCTGGCTCCGGCGCTGGCTTCGCACCCTCCCGAATTACTACCTGTTCCTGGCGATCAATGTCCTCGTCTGGCTTCCCTTCTATCGCCCGCACGTCGTCCAGCACGTCGTCCCTCCCTACCTGGTCTTTTTCCAGAGCTTTGCCCACCGGCCCTCCTGGTTCTTTGTCGAGAGCTGGTCGCTCTGCGTTGAGGAATGGTTCTATATCTTCTTTCCGCTCGCGCTCTGGGCGGGGCTCATTCTCGGCCTGCGCGTCCGGCGAGCCTTCTGGGTAACGGTGTTCGCCATGATGCTCGTCTCATTGGTCCTCCGCATCGGGGCGCCCCCTCCGAAGGATTGGGGAATGGATATAAACATGGTCGTGGTCTACAAATTTGACGCGCTTGGCTGGGGGGCGATGGCCGCCGCCGCCCTGCGGATGTGGCCCCGCTTCTGGGCCCGCTTTCGCCGGCTTGCCGGCGTCGCAGGACTACTAATCGTGATTGACTGCTTTGTCTTTCAGCTGCGGCACGATATGAATGCCTCCTTCTTCGCGAAGTCCTTCTTTCCGACGGTGGTCACGCTCGGGTGGGCCCTCGCGCTGCCCTGGGCGTCGGCCCGCACGCACCTTAAGGGTGCCTGGTTTTCCCGCTCGGTCGCCTCCGTCGCGCGCTGGTCGTATTCGATCTATCTTGTTAACTTCATGGTCGCCGTGCTCATCGCCCTTTACCTGATGCCCGTCCTCGGGAACGGCCGCTTGGGTCAGGTGGCGGGGGAGCTTGTCTTTCTCGTCATCACTCTTGCGGCCAGCGCTTTTCTCTACCGCTGGTACGAGGGGCCGATGCTCCGGCTCAGATCTCGGATTTCGCTATGCCGCGAAGCGGCAGTCGCCCAAGGTTCCCGCTCCTATAAATAGAGCGACGGACGATCCCTCATGGCGAGGCGCCCCCCGGGAGACGCCCACGCCATCGGGGTCCGAGCTTCCGGGGCCGGACGGGCCACACGACGAGAAAGTGCGCCGCGGCTAGCCCGGGGCGTCGACGAGGAAGATCTGCTGGAAGGCCGCGCGGCCGGAGGGCACGAGGCGGTTAAAGGCGATCGTCCGGCCATCGTGCGACCAGACCGGGCAGGTCGGCGGCGGGTCGGACGGCGCGGTCAGGGCCCGGGAGGCGCCAAAGCGGGCGGACGCGGGCCGGGCGTCACAGACCGTGACCGCGCCTCCGGACACATAAAGAAGGCTCGACCCGTCGGGGCTCCACCGCACGCAGCTCTCGATCGGCGTGGTTTCCCGGGTGACCGGCGTCACCGGCCCACCCCGCGGGGAAACCAGGTGGGCTTGAACGATGCCGGCGTCGTCCCGGGCCAAGAAGCTGATATGTTCGCCGTCGGGGGACGAGCGCACCCAGTGGCGCGGCTCCCGCGCCACGCCGGGAAACTTGCGGTCCGCCGTGAACGTCAGGCGGCGCTGGGTGGTGCCGCGCGGCGGAGCGGGCATCGTTCCCGCCGTTCCCTCCAAGGGGCCGGCCTCGCCGGGCAGGTCGATGCGATCCGGGATGTCGACCACGAAGACCTCCGTCAGCTCGCCGCCGCCCGGCAGGCGAACGACGCCGAGGAACGCGCGGGCGCGCGTTTGCCACGACCCGTCGGGCCGCCGATAGCCGTCCCGCCCGACCCAGGCGTCCTCGAACGCCCGGCTGATCTCGTCGCTGCCGGGGCGCGGTTCCGGGGTCACCCGCACCACCACCGCCGCGAACATCTCCCCGTCCTGGTTCTCCGCCCCGGGGGGCACCCGCACCGGGCGGCCGAGCTCCGCGGCCACGCCGATCGTCCGCAGGTTGGCCCGCCGGCCCGTCCGCTGCTCGAGCTCCGCCAGGATGGCATCGTTGTAGGTGAACCCGATCCAGCGGCCGTCGGCGCTCCACTCGTGGCGGTGGGTGCCGCCCCGCAGCGCGCCGGGCGTGAAAGGCGCGGTGACGTCCCGCGCGTCCAGCAGATGGAGGCGCGGATCGCCCACCCGCACCATCGCGCCGGTGCGGCGCCACAGCTCGTAGGGACGCTCCGCGGAAGCGGCGTTGAGCCCCCGGATGAAGGCGACGCGGTCGTCGGCCGGGCAGAAGTTCGCGGCTCCGACGCCCGGGCCCCACGGGCCCGCGCCGGCCTCGGCGTAGAGCACCTCGAATTCGCCGGTGGCCACCGCCACTCGGCCGATGACCGCGTTGCCCGCGATCCCGCCCTGGGCCTCGCGGACGTCGACCGCGAGCCAGCGGTTGTCCGCGGAAAAGTTATCGTTGTTGTCCAGGACGTGATTCCGCGGATCGTGGGTGAGCTGGCGTGACATGGGGAGGGTCGGCGGCCCGCGGACCGCGGACGCTGGTCTTTTCCCGGCTTCCGCGAGCGGCGCAAGAAATTTTTCCTCGAAAGCCCCTCGCCGCGGAGCCTCTATCGGGCCGTGCCTCCCAAGTCCGGCAACAATCCAGCCGTCACGATCTACAAGATCGCCGACTACGTCGGGGTCTCGCCGGCGGCGGTCTCGTCGGTCCTCTCCAACCGCCACGTGGAGCGCCGGCTGGCCGCCGGCACGGTGCAGCGCATCCGCGAGGCGGCCCAGACCCTGGGCTACGTGCCGAACATGGCCGGCCGCCGCCTGCGCGCCCACCAGCCGGCGACGCGCCAGTTCGATCTGGCGATCCTCACCTCCTACGAGGCGCCCCTGCCGATCGTCGGCCAAGCGCTGCACGCCCTGCAGAAGGCGGTCGACGCCCGCACCACCGACGACACCCGGTACGCGGTGGTGATCGAGATGTTTCACGCCGGCCGCCTCCGGGAGAAGCCCGGCCTCCTGGACGGGAATCGCTACCATGGCGTCATCCTCACCAACACCCTGCCGGCCGACGACCAGTTCCTTGCCACCCAGAAACTGCCCTACGCCGCCGTCGTGCTGGGCCGGCGCATCCCCGGCTACTGCTGCGTCCTCGAGGTGCCCGACTTCGTCGGCCGCCGCTCGGCCGAGGTCCTGCTCGAAGCCGGCTGCCGCCACCCCGTCGTGCTTCACGGCAAGCTTCTCACCCAGGCGACCTCCGGCCGGGTGGAAGCATTCCAGCGCGCCGTCCGCACCGCGCTCCGGCGGGAGCCGGTGGCCCTGGTCAGCGAGCGCCTCCAGCCGGCCGACGCCGCCGAGGCCCTGCAGCGGTTCTTCGCCAGCGGCGGCAAGTGTGACGGCCTCTTCGCCGTCACGGACAGCCTCGCGGTCGGCGCCTACCACGCCCTGCAGCGCACGGGCCGCCGGATCCCGGAGGACGTCGCGGTGGTGGGGCTCGGCGACTACGAGCTCGCCGAGTTTTTCTCCCCCCCGCTCACCACTGTGGCCGGCGCCAACGACGCGATGGTCGCCGAGGCGGTGCCGCTCCTCTTCCGTCTGTTGAGCGGGGATAAGGGGCCGCCGCGCGAGGTGCTGGTGGTGCCGCCGGTGTATCTCCGGGAGTCCACCCAGCGCGCGCCGGCCGGCCGGAAGCGGCGCCGGTGAAGCTGCCAAAAAACTCTTGACCGATTGCTAAATCCATTTAGCAAATTCGGCCAAGTACAGTAAATCTCCCGACTCAACCCCGATTGCCCCTCTGAGATCAGCTTTTCGCTGCCCGTGCTAAATCGGTTAAGCAATTAGCCGCCTGAGCATGGGCGGCCCGCGTTTTCCCCGCCGCGCCTGACTGCCAAGATTCGGGCCGGCTCCCGCACCACATCCCCATGAAGCCCCACATCGCAAACCCCGAGCACCCCCGTCCCCACGTCCATATCCTCTCCGCCAGCCTGACCGGTCCCAGCCGCCGGTTCCTGCTGGCGGCCCTCGCGTTTGGCGCCCTCGCCGGCGGCCGCCTCGGCGCCCAGGACACCACCACGACCACCACCCCGGTCGCCACCTCCGCCCCCGCCGCCTCGAGCGACCAGACCGTGGTGCTGAGCCCGTTCGAGGTCAGCGACACCAGCGTCGGGCCCTACCAGACCACCCAGGCCCTGGCGGGCGGACGCGTGGCCGAGAACATCTTTGAGTCGATCGACAACATCTCGATCGTCACGCCGCAGTTCATCGCCGACACCGCCCCGCGCGACATCTTCAACGCCACGAAGTACCTCGCGGGCATCTCGAACAACAGCTCGCAGGTGGCGGGCGATCGCGTCTCGATCCGGGGCTTCCAGGTCTCCAGCCCCGACATCGACGGGTTCGACACCGTCCAGTCCGTCGTGAAGAACGATCCCGCGCTCTATGAGACCGTCGAATTGGTGCGCGGGCCGGATTCCCTCCTCGCCCCGAACGGCAGCCCGGGCGGCACCCTGAACCTCGTCAGCAAGACCGCCAAGTTCAGCGACTTCGGCTCGTTGACCCTGAACTTCGGCGAGTACGACTCGGACTCGGTGAACTTTGACGTCAACCGGGTGATCAATCCCGAGACCGCCTTCCGCCTGGTCACGAGCTTCATCGACACCACCCAGGGCGACAACCAGGGCTTCCACCAGAGCGTGGCGGTCATGCCCTCGCTGCTCTTCAAGATCGGCTCCAAGTCGCAGCTCCTCCTTCACATGACCTACTTCTGGGGGACGGCCTACAACTACCTCGGCCTGCCCATCGACCCCTCCACCCGGAGCACGTCTGACGACATCCAGCTCCTGCCGGGCCTGAACCCGCACGAGACGCCGTACGCCGACAACCTGAGCGACCCGAGCAGCGCCAACCACGCGAACCGCATGATCTACCGCGCGCTCTTCACGTCGAACCTGACCGACAACCTCTCGGTGCGCCTGAGCGCCCGTTACATGTGGGACTGGGAGACCAACAACCAGTGGAACCTCCTCGGCAACGCCGGCGGCGGCAGCGATCCCTACACCGGCCAGTGGACCCCGGGCCTCGTCTGGACGGGCTCCGCCGCGAAGGGCTTCACCTCCAGTCCGGCCCCGGCCACCACCGACCTCTACTCCCTCAGCCAGTCCCCGACCAACGACTTGGACCACTTCATCGACGTGCAGAACGACTGGGTCTACAAGTTCCAGACCTCGTTCTTCAATTCCCAGACCATCGCCGGCTTCGCGGCCGAGGCGTTCCACACCAACGACGTGGGCTACAGCGCCACCAGCGCGGCGATCAATGTCTACGACATTCCCACCACCGCCGTCTGGACGCCGGCCACCAAGGCCGCCACCGACCTGGACGTGACCGGCAACTTTGAGCAGGTCTACCTGAACCAGATCCTCAAGTTCTGGAACGACCGCATCATCCTGAGCGGCAGCGTGGTGCCGACCTGGTTCTACGAGAACGTCGACAACTACCTCTCGGGGGTCAACTACGCCTCCCATCCCGACCCCACCTTCGTCAACTACGGCATCGACATCGTCCCGGTGAAGAACGTGTCGATCTACTACGGCCACTCCGAGGACGCCGCCCAGATCTCGCCGCCCTCGCCGCCGACCACGGTCAACCCGAACCCGCCGCAACTGCAGTCGGGCAAGCAGGACGAGGCCGGCCTCCGCCTCAAGTTCCTCGACGGCAAGATCACCGCGTCGGCCGGGTACTTCCAGCTCTACCAGACGAACAACGCCATCGTGAACCCGGCGCTGTTCTCCATCCCGCCACCGACCGTCTCGCCGCCGAACATCTACTCCGACCGCATCGCCCGCGGCTGGGAGTTCGAGACCAACATGACGCTGACCAAGAACCTCTCCCTCATCGGCAACGTGACGGAGCTCACGAACCGCAGCCCGTACGACGTGCGCTTCCGCGGCGACCCCGAGAACTTCGGGGCGCTCTACGCCAACTATCACTTCGATGACGGCGCCCTCAACGGCCTCTCGTTCGGCCTGGGCTACGTCTACCAGGGCAAGGCGGCCGGCGACAGCGTGTCGGGCGTCACCACCGCCAGCACGACGCTCATGGAGATCCCGACCCAGCCGAGCTTCTACATCCCGGCCTATGGGCTGTGGAACTTCACGGCCGCCTACCGGTTCAACCGCCACTGGACGGTGCGGTTCTTCCTCGATAACCTGACGAACAAGTTCTACTACGCCGGCGCCCTCAATGCGAACGCGGTCATGCCCGGCATCCCAATCAACCCGCACGGCTCCATCACCTTCTCGTTCTGACCACCGCGAACGTCGCTCGCACCTGACGCTGCCCTGGGCCGGCCGGGTTGAAGCGGGATATGGCGCGCTGTCCCCGCCGCCCCTCTTCCTTGCCGAAACCCGTCTCCATCGTCCCGCCGCTCCTCGGGCTCCTCGCCCTGGCCCTGACCGGCGGGGGCGAGCCCGCAAACCCGGTCCTTGACCGCTTCGGGGCGGCCGGGCTGCGGTGCGAGTCTTCGGAGGATCCGCTCGGGATCGACGAACCGGTCCCGCGCCTCTCATGGGCGGTCGCCGGTCCGGGACGCGGCCAGGTCCAGACCGCCTGGCAAGTCCTGGCCGCCTCCTCTCCCGGGGAACTGGCCCGCGACCATGGGGACCTCTGGGACAGCGGTCAGGTGGCCTCGGACGCCTCCGCCTTCCTGCCGTACGCCGGCGCCCCCCTCCATTCCTCGCAGACCGTCTACTGGAAGGTCCGCCTCTGGGACGGCTCCGGAACCGCCTCGCCGTGGAGTCCCGCCGCCAGCTGGACCATGGGCCTCCTCGCCCCCGCCGACTGGCATGGGGTGTGGATCGCCGCGCCCGGGGCGACGGAATCGCTGCTCCTGCGCCGCGATTTCCGGGTGCGGCCCGGGCTGCGCCGGGCCCTGGCGTGCACCAGCGGCCTCGGCCAGTATGAGTTCTACCTCAACGGCGCGAAGGTGGGTGACGAGCTCCTCACCCCGGGTTGGACCGACTACGACCGCACGGCGCTCTACGACACCCGGGACGTCACCGGCCGCCTCCGGCCCGGGGTCAACGGCGCCGGGTTCGTGCTCGGCAACGGCATCTACGACGTCGTGAAGCGGGACCGGTTCGTCAAGTTCACGGGCTACCGCGGGCCGCTGATGGCGGTCCTGCACCTGCGCCTCGACTACGAGGACGGCACGGTGGAGTTCGTCGGCACCGACGAGGATTGGCGCTCCCGGCCGGGCCCGATCACCACCGGCAACATCTACAGCGGCGAGGACGAGGACGCCCGCCTCGAGCCCGCCGGCTGGGCGCAGCCGGGCTTTGACGCCCGGGTCTGGGCCGCAGTGGTCGCGGTCCGTTCCGGGCCGCCCCTGCAGGGCCACCGCTCCGCTGCGCCGCCGCTGCGGGCGTTCGAGGCCGAGGCCCCCGCCCATATCCAGCGCTTCGCTGATGGCACCTCCGTCTACGACTTCGGCCAGAACGCCTCTCACATGCCCCGGCTGCGGGTCCGCGGCCCCGCCGGCTCGGTGGTGCGGCTCACGCCCGCGGAGGTCGTCAACCCGGACGGGACCATCAACCGGAACACGATGGACGGGAAGAACCGGGGAAACGCCTGGTGGCAGTACACCAAGGCCACCGACCACGAGGAGACGTGGTTCCCGCGGTTCTACTACGTCGGTTCCCGCTACCTGAAGATGCAGGCCTTCGCCTCCGCCGCGGACCTGCCCCGGCACGTCCCGGCAGAGGACTCGGCGGACCGCTCCGTGGTCGGGGTCTCGCTGCCGGAAGCCGCCCGGGCCGCCCTGCCCTGCGTTGACTCGCTCGAGGCCGTGGTCGTGCACGCGGACGCCGCCCCAGTGGGCCAGTTCGCGACCTCCAATCCACTCCTGAACCGGATCCGCGGGCTCGTCCGCTGGGCGCAGGAGTCGAATCTCGTCTCGGTCCTCACCGACTCGCCGCACCGGGAGAAGCTGGGATGGCTCGAGCAGTACCACCTGAACGGGCCCGCGGTCCGCTATGAGTGGGACGTCGGCCGCCTCTTCGCCAAGGGAATGCACGACATGGCCGACGCGCAGACGCCGGAAGGCCTCGTCCCGAACATCGCCCCTGAATTCGTGCGGTTCGAGGGGCCCTTCCGGGCCGCCGCCGAGTGGGGCTCGGCCGTCATCATCGTCCCATGGCAGCAGTATGAGTTTGGCGGCGATGACGGCCTCCTCCGGACCTACTACCCGCAGGGCCGGCGCTACTTCAGCTACCTGGAATCTCAGGCGCGCGCCGGAATCCTCGAGGCCGGCCTCGGCGACTGGTTCGACCTCGGGCCCGCGGCCCCGGGGCCCGCCCAAAACACCGCGCCGGCCGTGACCGCCTCGGCGTTCTATTACTATGACGCCGTCCTCCTGTCCCGAACGGCGGCGCTCCTCGGGCGGGATGGGGAAGCCCGCGACTACGCTCATCGGGCCGAACTGATCCGCGCGAGCTTCAACCGCCGCTTCTACCACGCCGAAACGGCCACGTACGCCGGCGGCTCCCAGTGCGCCAACGCCATGGCGCTCGCGCTCGGGCTGGCCGAGCCGAAGGACGAGCCCGCCGTCCTCGCCTCCCTGATAGCCGATGTCGAGCGCCGGGGCTATGCCATGACGACCGGCGACATCGGCTTCCGCTTCCTCCTGCAGGCCCTGGCCGGGCACGGCCGGTCCGACGTCGTCTACCGGATGATCAACCAGGACGAACACCCGGGCTACGGCTTCCAGCTCAAGCAGGGGGCGACGAGCCTGACCGAGTCGTGGGACGCCAACCTCAACAGCTCGCACAACCACCTGATGCTCGGCCAGGTCACCGAATGGTTCTACCGCGACCTGGCGGGCATCGCCTCGGACCCCGCGGGCCCCGGCTTCCGCCGGATTATCCTGCACCCGGCACCGGTCGGCGACCTGGCATGGGTCGAGGCGTCATATGCGTCCGTCCGGGGCCTGATCGCGGTGCGGTGGGAACACCGGGACCACCACTTCACTTACCGGGTGACGCTGCCCGCCAACACGACCGCGACGCTCTATTTGCCCGCCCTCGCCTCCGCTCCAGTGCTCGAGGGCGGCCAGGCCGCCGAGGTCAGTCCCGGCATCACGTTCCTGCGGGCCGAGGCCGGAGCGAACGTCTACGCGCTCCCGTCGGGCTCCTTTGTCTTCCAGTCCCAGCTCTGACCCCCTGGGCCCGGATCCCTTCCTTCTTCATCATGAAAACTAATCCACCTTCTGAGGGCATTCTGGCAGCGCTATGGCTGCCGACCGACGGCGATGGCAACCTTTTGCGCCAGGACCTGGCGCGGAACCTGGGCTTCCTGAAGAGCCGCGGGATTCACGGCGTCCTGGCGCTGGGGAGCACCGGCGAGTTCCCCCAGTTTGGGCTAGATGAACGCAAGCGCGCTCTGGAGATGGTGGCCGAGCTGGCCGCCCCCCTGCCGGTCATCGCGAACGTCAGCGACATCCGGCCGCACGTGGTCGCCGAGCTGGGCCGCTTCGCCAACCGCCTCGGGCTCCCCGCCATCGCGGTGATGACGCCGGGCTTCTACCCTTCCAGCCAGGACGACGCCCTGGCCCATTTCCTCCACGCCTCCGAGGCGGCGGGGCTCCCGACCTTCCTTTACAACTTTCCCGAGCTCACCGGCACCCGGATCAACCCGGAGACCGTAGCCGCCTTCGCCGACCGGGCCCCGATGGCCGGGATCAAGCAGAGCGGGCGCGAGTTCGAGTACCACCGGGAGCTGATCCGGCTGGGCAAGGAAAAGCATTTTACCGTCTTCTCCGGGTCCGACACCCGGCTGCCGGAGGTCTTCGCCCTCGGCGCCAACGGCTGCATCGGCGGCCTCGTCAATATTGCGCCGGAGTACATGGTGCACCTCTACCGCGTCTGCCGGCAGCAGCCGCCCGCGCAGACCAGCCCCGCCTTCGAGCGCCTGAAGCAGATCGGCGCCACCATCGACCGGCTGACGTTCCCGCTCAACGTGGCGGCCGGGATGGAGGCGCGGGGCTTGGCCACCGGGGCCCCCAAGGCCGTCGTCTCGCCGCAGTCCCGCGAGCTCTACGTCCAGATCGTTTCTGAATTGCGGGCCCTCTTCGCCGAGTGGAAGCTGTCCGCGATCGACGACCGGGTCGGCGCCCCCCCGCCGGCCGCCTGAGATCGCCCCCTTTCCTTGTTGGTCCGCCCGCGGGCCCGACCCCCCTCCCCCACGCCGTGAAAAGGATTTATCCCTGGGTCGTGGTCGGGATGCTCTGGACGATCTGCCTCCTCAATTACGCGGACCGCCAGTCGCTGTCGTCCATCCTGCCGGCGCTGCGCCATGACTTCGGCTTCAGCGACGTGCAGCTGGGACTCATCGGCTCGGCCTTCGCCTGGGTCTACGCCGCCGGCTCCCCGTTCGCGGGACTGGCCGGCGACCGGTACTCCCGGAAGCTGCTGATCCTCGGCGGCTGCCTGTTCTGGAGCGCGACGACCGTGCTGACGGGGGGCTGCAGCCTGCTCTGGCAGTTTGTCGCGGTCCGGGCGCTGACCGGGTGCGGGGAAATGGTCTATTTCCCCGCAGCCATGTCGATGCTGGGCGACTATCACGGGCCGCGCAGCCGCTCCCTGGCTTTCTCGCTGCATCAGTCCGGGGTTTACGTCGGCTCCATCATCGGCAGCTGGGGCGGCGCGTGGTTCGCCGAGCATTACGGCTGGCGCTTCGGCTTCTATGTCTTCGGCCTCCTCGGCCTGCTCGCCGTGGCGGCGTTCACGCGGTTCCTGCGCGAGCCCGTCCGCGGCGCGGCTGAGCCCGCCGGGGCGCCGGAAGAGACCGCCGACCTCGGCATCGCCGAAGCCTGGCGCGGCATCTTCGCCAGCCGGACCGCCCCGCTGCTGATGGCGGTCTTCTTCGGCGCCAACTTCGTGGCCACGACCTTCCTCATCTGGACGCCGATGTTCCTCGTGCAGAAGTTCCACTTCCGGCTGACCTCCGCCGGTCTCGCCGGCAGCGTGTTCATCAACCTGGCGAGCGCGGCCAGCGTGCCGCTGGGCGGATGGCTGGCCGACCGCCTCGCCCGCCGCCACCCCGGCGGCCGCATCCTCATCCAGGCCGCCGGACTGCTGCTCGGGGCCAGCTTCGTGGCGCTAGTCGGCCTCACTCCCACCACCGAGGTGCTCCTGGTGACGATGGCCCTCTTTGGCTTCTGCAAGGGCCTCTACGACTCCAACATCTTCTCCGCGCTTTACGACGTGGTCGAACCCCGGGCCCGCGCCGCGGCCGCCGGCCTCATGAACACGATCGGCTGGGCCGGCGGCGCCCTGGGCCCGCTGGCAATCGGCCTCGCGACCCAATACGGTCGCCACGGGTCCGACACCGTGGCCAACATGAGCGAGGCGATCGCGTTCGGGTCCGTGGTCTACCTCGCCGGCGGGATCGTCCTCCTCTTCGCCTGCCGCCGCGTCGGGCGGCTCGGCGCCGTGCTGGTGCCGGCCGCGGGCGCGGCGCACCCATGAGCCGTTCGCCCGAGACAGTGGCCCTCGCCGGCCTCCCCTTTTCACCATGACCAAGAAGAAACTCCCGACCCGAAACGTCTATCTCGCTGCCAGCGGCGACCTCCGCCCGGTCTCCAACGAGACCTGCTGGCCGGCCCAGGCCGCCATGGAGGAGCAGCTCGGCGCCGCGGTCGCCTCCTTCGGATACAAGGTCGTCCGGGCCCATCCCTACAAGGCGGCCGAGAAACACGGCTTCATCGCCTCCCAGAAGGAGGGCCTCGAGGTATTCGCCCCGCTCGACCCGACGGCCCCGATCATCATTGCGGAGGCGGTGTGGCAGTATTCCCACCACGTGCTGCCCGGCCTCATTACCCACCGGGGACCGATCCTGACCGTGGCCAACTGGAACGGCCGGTGGCCGGGCCTCGTCGGGATGCTGAACCTGAATGGCTCGCTGACGAAGGCCGGCGTCAAGTACCACAGCCTCTGGAGCGCGACGTTCGACGACGAGGCATTCCGCTCCCGCCTGTCCGCGTGGCTGGGTACCGGCACCCTGCGGCATGACGCGTCCCACGTGCGGCCCCTGGCCCGGGCCACGGTGCCCCCACGGGCCCGGAAGCTGGGGGCGGCCATCGCCGCGGAGCTGCAGCGGACCAAGACCATCATCGGCGTCTTCGACGAAGGCTGCATGGGGATGTACAACGCCATCATCCCGGACGACCTCCTCTTCGCCTGTGGGGTCTGCAAGGAGCGGCTGTCCCAGTCGGCCCTCTACTACGCGGCCACCCAGGTCAGCGACGCCGAGGCGCGGGCGATCTTCGACTGGTACCGGGCGAAGGGCTTCACCTTCCACTTCGGGACGGACGAAGCTACCGAGCTCACCGAGGCCCAGGTGCTCTGGCAGTGCAAGACCTACGCGGCCGCCTGCCGCATGGCGGAGGAATTCGGCTGCGAGGCCATCGGTATCCAATACCAGCAGGGCCTGAAGGACCTGTTGCCCGCTTCCGACTTGGTCGAGGGGACGCTCAACAATTCCGACCGCCCGCCGGTGACCGGCCGCAACGGCACGGTGATCCGCCCGGGCCAGCCGATCACGCACTTCAACGAGGTGGACGAATGCGCCGGCCTCGACGGCCTCCTCACCCAGCGGGTGCACACCGCCCTGGGCCAGCCGCCGGAAAACACCCTGCACGATGTCCGCTGGGCCGACTGGGACCAGTCGGGCACCGTGAAGGACTACGTCTGGGTCTTCCTGATCTCGGGCTCGGCGCCGCCGGCCCACCACATCGGTGGCTGGGCCGGTTCCGATTCGCACCGCCAGCCGCCGGTCTACTTCCGTCTCGGCGGCGGCTCGCTGCGCGGCATCGCCCACCCCGGCGAGATCGTCTGGTCGCGGGTCTTCGTCGATGGCCGCCGCCTCAAGATGGACCTGGGGCGGGCCAAGGTCGTCGAGCTCCCGCGGGCTGAAACCGAGCGGCGCTGGCGCGAGACCACCTACCAGTGGCCGATCATGCACGCCGTCCTGCACGGGGTCACCCGGGACCAGTTCATGGCCCGGCACAAGGCAAACCACATCCAGGTGGCCTACGCCAACTCCTCCCGGGAGGCCGACCTCGCCATGTACTCCAAGGCCGCGGCGGCTGCGGGCCTCGGGATCGAGGTTGCCCTCTGCGGCACGAAGGCCGACGGCAAGAGGTTCTAGGGTGCGGCCGCGGCCGGCTCAAAGGTGCCGCCCATCGCCCGGATGAGGTCCACCGCCGCCGCATAGCGCGCGCTCTGGGTGCGCACGCCCGCCAGCTCGGCGGCGAGCAGCACCCGCTGAGAATCGATCACCTCGAAGTAGGTGAGGCCGCCCTCGCCGTAGCTGTGCTGCGACGCGGAGAAGACCCGGCGCGCGTCGGCGACCGCCCGCTGGCGGGCGTCCGCCTGCGCGACCCGGCTGCGAAGGCTGCTGAGGGCGTCCTCCACCTCGCGGAGGGCCACCAGGGCCGCCTGGCGGTAGGCGTCGTACGCCTCTTCCTTGCGCGCCCGGGCCGCCCTGAGGTCGGCGGCGTTGCGACCCCCGTTGAAGATCGGGATGTTGATCGTGCCCCCGATGGCCCAGGTGTGACTCTGGCCCTCGAGGAGCAGGTTGTCCTGCGAGCTCTCGAAGCCGATGGCGCCCTGGACATTGATGACCGGGTAGAATTCGGCGCGCGCCACCTTCTCGCCCGCCGCGGCCGCCGCGATCCGGTGCTCGGCCTCGACGAGGTCGGGCCGCTGGCTCAGCAGCTGCGCCGGAATGATCATCGGCACCGCGGGGAACGGCACTTGGTCCAGGGGCTGGGGCGCGACGTGGAAGTCGCTGGCGGGCTGCCCGCAGAGGACCGCGAGCGCGTTCTCCAGCTCGGCCCGCTCCTGGCCCGCGTCCACCAGGTCGGCCTCGGTGTTGGACGCCTCGACCCGCGCCCGCAGGAGATCAACGTCGCTGGCCGCGCCGCCCTTGACCCGGTTTTCCTGCACCTGGACGGACTCGCCCCGCAGCCTCGAGGTGTTCTGGAGCACCGCCACTGCGGAATCCGCCGCCCGGAGCGCAAAGTAGGTGGTCGCGACCTGCGAGGTGAGGCTCAACCGCAGGCTCTGGCGCTCGGCCGCCGAGGCCTCAGCCATCGCGCGGGCCCGGTCTCGGGCATTCCGGATCCGACCGAAGACATCGACCTCATAGGCCACCGCGAGAGGCAGCTGGTAGTCGCTGTAGGTGTTCTCCAGGGCCTGACCCTGGAAGGTTTCGGGCGTGCCCGGGGTGGTGGGAAAGAAGGCGGCCCCGATCAGGCGCGAGGTCGTGACCGGGCCGGTGTTGGTCGTGTGCACCCGGGAGGCCGCGAGGGGCGCCGAGACCTGCGGCAGCAGGTCGGAGGACGCGGCCGCCGCCTGGGCGCGGGCCTCCAGCACCCGTTCCATCGCCTCGTGCAGGTCAGGGTTCGCGCCGAGGGCCTGCGCCTCCAGCTGAGCGAGCGCCGGGTCGTGGAACAGGGTCCACCACGGCACCTCGCTGGCCGCGGCGCCAGAACTGGCGGCGGCCGGCGGTGACGGCGCTTCCGCCGACTTGAACTGGCGAGGCATCGTGAGGCCCGAGGTCTCGTCCGGCGGCGCGCCGGGAATGTCGGCCGCGGAGGCCGCGGCCGAGGCCACGATCGCCGCCGCGGCCAGAACGGCGGCGCCGGCCCGGCGGCATGGGGAGTAAGAAGGGCGGCTCATTTTATCCGCACGCTCACGACCGCGGACAACCCCGGGCTCAGACGGTCCTCGAAGCCGGCGACGGACGCGGGGTCGAAGACAACCTTCACCGGCACCCGCTGCACCACCTTGGTGAAGTTGCCGGTGGCGTTGTCCGGCGGCAGGAGCGCGAACTCCGCCCCGGTTGCCGGGGCGATGCTGTCCACCCGGCCGGTGAACTCGTGGCCGCCCAGGGCGTCGATCTCGATCTCGACGGGCTGACCGGCGGCGATGCTCTTCAGCTGCGTCTCCTTGAAATTGCCCGTGACCCAGTAGTCGCGCTCGACGAGGGAGAAGAGCGCCTGGCCCACCTGCACCCGGTTGCCGACCTCGACATTCTTGTTGCCGATCCGGCCGTCCCGCGGGGCGACGATGGTCGCGTACGAGAGCTCGCGCTCCGCATCGCGCACCGCCTCCTGCTGCGCCTCGGCGCGGGCCTCGGCCGAGGCGACCTGGGCCCGGGCCGACGCGATCGTCGCCGCGCCCACCTGCACCTTGGCCTCCGCCGCGGTCAGGTTGGCCTTCGCCGCGGCCAGGTTGGCCGTCGAGGCGTCGGCGGTGCTGCGGCTGGTGTCGACCTCCGACTGGGAGATCGTGCGGGTGTCGGCGGTCAGCAGCCGCTCGTTCCGCCCCCGGTTGACGTTGGCCAGGTCGAGTACGGCGCTCGACTGCTGCACCTGCGCGGCGGCGTAGGCCGCCTGCGCCCGGGCCTGGGCATCCTCGGCCTGGGCCTCGTCCACGGCCGTCTTGGCCCGCAGGACGTCCGCCCGGGCCCCATCGAGGGCGGCCTTGGCTTTGCCGAGCGCAATCTGCGCGGGCAGCGGATCGAGGCGGGCCAGGACCTGGCCCGCCTTCACCACCTGGTTTTCCTCGGCCAAGACCTCGGTCACCGAGCCGTCGAGGCGCGAGCTCACCGTGTGAAGGTGGCCGGCGACATAGGCATCATCAGTCTCCCGGTAAAAGATGGCGCGGTGGACGAAGTTGACGAGCCAGCCGCCGGCCGCAATGGCGAGGACGAGCATGACGGTCCAGAAGACCGGGCCGCGCTTCTTCTTCGGCGGGGACGCTGCGGATGGGCTGGGAGAATTTGGGTCGGTGTTGGCCATAGGAAGGTGATTGGGTCAGTGGACGGCGGCCTCGAGCTCGGCCTCGTCCCCGGCCGGGGCGGCCGGTGCTGCCGGCTTGGGCTTGCCGTCCCCGAGCAGGAAAACCAGCGGGATCGAGAGGACGAAGAGAACGGCGACGTAGAAGAAGATGTCCTCGTAGGCGAGGACGGCGGCTTGGCCGTCCACAATCCGGTCGATCACGGCCAGCGCGGTTTGGCGCCCCGCCGCCGCGCCGCCCCCGTGGTGGGCGAAGCTGCCGGCCAGGGCCTGGATGCGGTCGAGGGCCGGCTGGCGGAAATCCGTCACCTTCTCGACCAGGATCGCGCGGTGCAGGTTGATCCGCCGGGCCAGCAGGGTGGTGATGAGGGCGATGCCGATGCTGCTGCCGAGCTGCCGGGTGAGGCTGTAGAACCCGGCACCGGCCGGGATGTCCTTCTTCGCCAGCGGCCCGAGGGTCGCGATGCTGAGCGGCATGAACATGAGCACGCCGCCCAGGCCGCGCAGGATCAGCGGCCCGAACAGCTGGGGCGACCCGGTGCTGGGGTTCAGCGACATGAGGGTAAAGCCGGTGGCCGCGGTGGCCAGCGCGCCGATGCAGATCAGGAGGCGCGGCGGCATGCGATGGGCCAGCTTGCCGTAGAGCATCATCGCCACGGCCGACGCGAGCGCCCCGGGCATCAGGATCAGGCCGCTCTGCAGCGCCGTGTAGTGCAGGAAGTCCTGGACGAAGACGGGAACGGCAAAAAGTATCCCGTACAGCCCCATCCCGAGGATCGCCGAATAGATGCTCCCGCCGACCATGGACGGGTAGCGCAGGATGCGCAGGTCGACGGCGGGATGGTCGGTGGACAGCTCGCGCCGGATGAAGAGTCCGATCCCGATCACGCTCGCGACTGCCATCGTGGTGATGAACCGGGAGTGGAACCAGTCATCCTCCTGGCCCTGCTCGAGCATCACCTGGAAGGTCGCGAGCCCGATCGCCAGGTAGGCGATGCCGCTCCAGTCCACGGACCCCTGGCTGGCGGCGGCCGTGCGCTCGTCGCGGGGAAAGAGGATCAGGCACATCCAGACCGCGAGGATGCCGAGCGGCAGGTTGATGAAAAAGATCCAGCGCCAGCCCAGGTTGTCGGTCAGCCACCCGCCGAGGACGGGCCCGACCGCCGGCCCCGCGATGACGCCGAGCCCGAAGAGCGCCTGGGCGAGGGGCCGCTCCTCGGACGGGAAGGCCTCAAAGACCAGGGACTGGGCCTTGGCGAGGAGGCCGCCGCCGGTGAGGCCCTGCACCACCCGGGCGAAGATCAGCATCCCCAGGCTCTGGGAGAGCCCGCAGCAGAGCGAGGCGAGGGTGAAGCCAACCAGGGAAAAGAGGAAGTAGTTCTTCTTGCCAAAACGGTACCCGAGCCAGGCCGAAAGCGGGATGATGACGACGTTGGCGCAGGCGTAGCTGGTGGAGACCCAGCCGGCCTCGGAGAGCGTGGCCCCGAGGTTGCCGCGGATGTCCGGCAGGGCGACGTTGGTGATCACGGTGTCGATCACCTCGAGGATGGCCCCGAGTGAGGCCGCGAGCGTGATCGCCCACTTGAGGATGCCGCGCTCGAGAAGGCGGCGGGCCAGCGGCGAAAGGAGCGCCGGGTCCGAGCCGTAGAGGCCGCCGGCCTTGGCGGCGGCGGCGCTCATCGCGGGCCCCCTGGCTGGGCCGTGGGTTCAGATGCTGTGGGGTCTTGCGAAATAGCTCGCCATACATGAGGCTATCCTCAGTTTTGTCAAAATAAACATGAGCCCATCCTCACCTTCCCTCGCCGGCGCCGCGCGCCGGGTGCCGGTGCAGGAGCGTTCCGAGCGCCGGGTCGCCACCTTCCTCGGCCATGCCGAGGCCCTGATCGGCGAGGTGGGGTACGAGGCGGCCACCATGACCGAGATCGCCGCGCGGGCCGGGGCGTCGATCGGGGCGGTCTACCAGTACTTTCCCAACAAGGAGGCGATCATCCAGGCCCTCCGCGACAGCTACGGCGTGGCGATCGAGGCCGAATGGGACCGGGTTGAGGCGGAGATCGAGCGGCTGGACGCCGGGCAGCTGGCCGACCGGATTCTCACCTTCATGGTCGAGTTCGCGAACCAGCGGATGGCCTTCTTCCCCCTGCTGAACGCTCCGACGAACGATGCCGGGTACGCCTGCGCCCGGGAGCGCAAGCGCGAGCGCCTGGCCGGGATGTTCCTCCGGAAGAATCCCGGCCTGACGAGCGAGCAGGCGGCGCGGATCTCCAATGTCACCTTGCAGACGATGAAGGGCCTCTTCCACCTGCTGGGCGAGGCCAAGCCGCGAGAACGCGGTGCGATCGAGGCGGAATACCGCCAGATGATCGTGTCCTACCTCCGGCGCCACCTGGAGCCGATCGGGAAGGCCTGACCGGAGAAGGGGGCCCCGTGGCATGTGACCTGCGGTGGGATGGGCGCATGCGCGCCTCCCCTCTCCCCGCCCAGAAAGCGCCCTCCGGGCCTTTCCCGGCCCTTGTCGCCGCCTTCCTGGTCCTGGCCGGCGGCCATCCCAGGGCCGCCGCGGCCCCGGCGAGCGCCGCGGAACCCGGCCTCCGGGCGTTCATCTACGCGGTGCCGAAGGCCGAACTCCATGTCCACCTCGAGGGCACGATCGACCCCGAGGAATACCTCCGCCTGGCCACCCGCAACGGGCTCACGACCCCGTTCCCGTCGGCGGAGGCGGTGCGGCAGCGCCTGATGCACGCCAAGGACCTGAACACCTTCATCGAGGTATTCGTCGACATGCAGGCGGTGATCCGCACGGAGGCGGACATCCACGACATCGCCCTCAGCTACTTCACCCGGGCCCGCGCCCAGGGCATCGTCTACATCGAGATGTTCTTCGACCCGCAGACCCACCTGGAGCGGGGACTGAGCCTGGCCACGATCTTCGGAGGACTGGCTTCCGCCCGCACCGAGGCCGCCCAGAAACTTGGCCTGCACGCCGAGTACATCATGTGTTTCAACCGCAACCGCTCGGCCGAGTCGGCCATGGCCGTGCTGGAGGCCAGCCAACCGTGGCGCGGCCGGTACATCGGCATCGGCCTCGACAACCCCGAGGAAAGGGATTTTCCGGCAAAATTCGCGGCGGTCTACGTCCGGGCCCGGGCGCTCGGCCTGCACCTCACCGCCCACTGCGACGTCGACCAGCCCAATACCCTCGCCCACATCCGGGGGTGCCTCGACACGCTCCAGGTCGAGCGGATCGACCACGGCGTCAACGTCCTCGACGCCCCGGACCTCATCGCCGCGGTGCGGGACCGCCACATCGGCCTCACCGTCTGCCCCACCCTGCTCTACACCGAGATCCCCGGCCGGATGGAGAAACGCGGCGGGGCGATCCGGCGGATGCTCGAACTCGGCCTCCTCGCCACGGTCAACTCCGACGACCCTGGGATCATGCGCGGGCTGCTGCCGGGCGACCTCCTCTGGAAGATGCACGAAGCCGTGGGCCTCACCCGCGCGGAGGTGACCCAGCTGGCGCGCAACAGTTTCCAGGTGGCCTGGCTCGCCGCGCCGGAGCGGGCCGCCGACCTCGCCGCGGTGCAGGCGGCGGTCGCCCGCCTGCCTTGAGCCGGTGCGGACCGAATCCTCCGCCGGACCCGTCGTCGTCGTGGACGTTTGAACAGATGGGCTGGTCCGACATCGCATTATAACGTGGTTTCCCGGCGGAAAGCCTTCATTCTTGATCTGGCCCGAACTCGGCTAAGCGGCAAAAATATCCCCGATCGTAATGTCTGAGCTAAACTTAGGAAAAAACAAAGGGGAGAGGATCCTGATCGGAGCCTTCTTCCTGATTCCATTGCTCCTGCTCTATCTGACCTGGCACGCGCCAAGCCAGAAGGCAGCCAGTCCCACCCCCGATCCCGCAACGGCGACCGCAGCGATGGCGACGCCGGTTCCCAGCTCCGCCCCTTTTGCGGCCGCGGCGGTCAATGCCCCGACTCCGACGCCCCGGCCCACGGAGGACCCGCAGCTGGCCGACCTCCCGCCGTTCGTGCCGCCGTACCCGGGATCGACCACGATCAGCTTCAGCTCGTCGGGCCTGCACGACGCCACCCGGGGCTCCTACCTTTTTTCCAGCCCGGATAGGCCGGATGTCGTCGGTGCATTCTACAAGGAGGCGATCTCGGAGGCCGGCTTGGTCGTCAGCGTTAACGTTTCCGGCAACGACCACATCGGCAGCAGCTACACCCTGATTGCCGACGGGGGCACGGCCGGGAGGAGCGTGTCGCTGAAGATCGAATTCCGGAAGGGCCGCAGCATCGGCTCGATCGGGTTCGTGGGGAAATAGCGGCGAGTCGGCGGCGCGCCCTTTCAATCTGGCGCCGGCCAAACCCATTTCGCACCGACCGAAAACCCCGGGCCGCCGGGTTTCCCCCGCCAAGCCATGCCCCCGACCCGCTCGAGCCTCCTCCTTCTCCTCTCGATGGTCGCGTCGCCTTTGCCTTGGGCGGGGGCCGACCCCCTGAAGGTTGACGGCGGACTGATCGAGGGCGTCCCGGGCCGCCACTCCGAGGTCCGCGTCTACCGCGGAATCCCCTTCGCCGCCCCGCCGTTGGGCGAGCTTCGTTGGCGGGCGCCCGCCCCCGTGGTCCCTTGGGCCGGGGTGCGGCCGGCCCGCGAATTCGGCCCCAGCCCGATGCAGGCGCCTTACCGCGACACCACGAGCACCTCCTATGACGGGCCTGACGCCATGAGCGAGGATTGCCTCTACCTCAACGTCTGGACGGCCGCGGCGCCCGGCGAGCGGCTGCCGGTGATGGTCTGGATCCACGGGGGCGGTTTTTCGATCCTGGCGGCGTCGCGCTCCGCCTACGACGGGGAGGAGCTGAGCCGGCGCGGCGTGGTCGTCGTCTCGCTCGAGTACCGCCTCGGGATGTGGGGTTTCCTCGCGCTTCCCGAGCTCGCGCACGAGGGACCGCATGGGAGCACCGGCAACTACGGGATGCTCGACTTGGTGGCAGGCATAAAATGGGTGCGCCGCAATATTGCGGCCTTTGGCGGCGACCCGGACCGGCTCACGCTCTTTGGCGAGTCGGCCGGCTCCGAGGCGGTCAGCGCGCTGACCGTCTCGCCACTGGTGGCGGGCGATATCCGGGGCGCCATCGCCGAGAGCCTGCTGTTCACACCGCGGAACGCCGGCGACCTGGAGGAGCACGAGCGGGCGGACGCCGCCTGGGTGAAGGCCCTGGGCGTCGAATCCGTGGCCGACCTGCGCCGGTTGCCGGCCCCCGAACTCATGGCGCGGATCGCCGCGGCCGGCGAGCAGCCCTCCTGGCAGCCGGTGGTCGACCACTGGCTTCTGCCCGGCGACCTCTGGACCGCCCTCGCCGCGGGCCGCCATCCGGCCATTCCCATCCTGACCGGGTGCAATGCCGACGAGGACGCCACCCTCGTGACCCCGGTTCCCGCGGCCGACTACGCGGCCAAGAGCCGCGCGCGGTTCGGAGCCCTGGCGGACCGCTTCCTCCAGCTCTACCCGGGTGCAACCGAGGCCGCGGCCGCGGCCTCGCAGCGGTTGGCCTTCAATGACGAGGTGGCCTGGGGCCACCGCCACTGGGCGGGGCTCATGGCCGCCCGGAAACGCGCTGCTTATCTTTACCTCTTCACCCAGGCGCCTCCCCTGCCGGCGGGCGTCGCACCCGGCCAGACGCCCCGGCATGGGGCCAGCCACGGGTCGGAGATTCCCTTCGTTTTTGACAGCCTCGACCGGCTGCACCGGCGCTGGAGTGAGGCCGATCTCTACCTTGCGGACCTCATGGCGTCCTACTGGGCCAACTTTGCGACCCGGGGCGATCCCAACGGGCCCGGCCTGCCGGCCTGGCCGCGCTTTGGCTCGCCGGGAGGGGACGGGTTGCAGCTGGGCACCCGCATCCGGCCGATCGCGCCCGACCTCGGTCCCGAGAAGGAGGCGTTCTGGGCGGAGGTCGCCCGACCGCGGACCGACCTATGACTTGCCGCCGCCGGTCTTCGCCGCGCCCATGGCGAAGTGCAGGTGCATCGCCACCAGCCGCCCCATCAGGACGGCGAGATAGAGCACGCCGACCGCCGACTCGAGGGTGCTGAACGAGCGGGCCACCGGGGACCGCGGGACGATATCCCCGAATCCCGCCGTCGTGAGCGCCGACATGCTGAAGTAGAGCGCATCGTCGCCGCTCAGGCGGGGGGCGTGATCCGGCAGCGCGGGATACAGGAAGGCGTTGGCGGAGAACCGGTCGATCAGGAGGTAAAGGTGGGACCAGAGCTGTCCCAGCAACAGGTAGATCGAGATGCCGGCGCACAGCACGTCGGCGTCGACCCGCTCGGCCCGAAGCACGGACCGCAGCATCTGCCAGATGGTGAACGCGATCGCCAGGGAGAAGCAGATCAGGGGCACCGGCTCGGTGGGCTGCAGGGGCAGGATATGGGTCAGCCACCGGAAGGCAAAGGCCGGGATGATGAGGAACAGTCCCAGCCCCGTCTCCCAGTGGGAGACCCCCACCGCCATGAGGGAGGAGATGAGGACGAAGGTGAAGAGGAGCGACTCGATGACGCGCCCGGTGGCCGATCCCTCGAAGATCGGGCGCACCACCAGCAGCAGGACCAGGCAGACCAGGAGCTGGCGGATCGAAAAGCGGAGGATCCGCGTGAAGCGGTGGAGCTCGCTGGCCCGCGCGCGGGGCGCGGGCCTGGTTTGTCCGTCATGCATCGATTTGGTGGGAGCCGGAGCCTGGACAACTGACCCCGCGTGGGCGAAGACGGGTCCATCGCAAATTGAAAAACCCGGGTTCGCGCCGGTTTCCGAGGAACTACGGCTATTCGCCGCCGACCGGCCGCGGGCGCCGTCAGCACTTATGCAGTAGCCTCCGGAGCAGGATTCTGGTGTCTATCGATTCCCCGGGGGTTCCCGGACCATGAAGCTCCCTTTCCCCGCCCTCGCCAGTCTGGTGCTCATCCTCGCCGGCGGGGCCGCGCGCGCGGATCCCGTGGTGCAGCCGCCGCAGGTGATCGAACAGGCCGCGCCCATCTATCCGGAAGCCCTTCGTCGGGCCGGCATATCCGGCCAGGTTCTGGTGCAATTCGGCGTGGACGCCACCGGCGCGGTGCAGAACGTCAAGGCCGTAAAGTCGGACCACTCGGAACTGGAAGGCCCGGCCACTGACGCCGTCCGGAAGTTCCGCTTCCGCCCGGCGACCAAGGACGGGCAGCCCGTGGCCATCCGCCTGATGCAGATACCGATTACGTTCAACATTCCGGCGACGGCGTTTGCGACGTTTCCCTCCTTCAACGCGGCGCTGAAACAGGCCGGCGACGAGCACAAGATCATCCTCATCGACTTCTTCACCACGTGGTGCGAGCCCTGCAAGCAGCTCGACCACGAGACCTGGGCGGACCCGGCCGTTATCGCGCTGCTGCGCGAGAAGGCGCTTTCGATCAAGATCGACGCCGAGAAGAATGTCGAATTGGCCCGCCACTACGGCGTCACCGCCTACCCGACGATTGCCCTGATCCGGCCGGACGGCACCCGGCTGGAGGCCCTGATCGGCTTTCGCGATGCGGCCACGTTCTCGGGCGAATTCACGGCTGCCCTCGCCGGGCACACGAAGCTCGGCCGGGCCCGGGAGGCGGTGGCGGCGGCCGGGGCCGATCCCGAGGCGTTGGTGAAGGCGCGCTACGCCCTCGGCCAGGCGCTGGCCGCCGACGGCCAGAGTGCCGAGGCCCTGACCGAATTCCTCTGGTGCTTCGACGAGGGAATGTTGCCCCCCTCGTCATACTTCGGAGTGCGCGCCAGCTTCCTCCTCCAGGACATTGCCTCACTCGGCGCCAACTATCCCCCCGCGCTCGACGCACTCAAGTCGCGGCGGGACGCCGATAGGAACAAGCTCCTGACCGACGCCCTCGCGGTGAGGGATTTTGCCGCCATCAACCACTATCTGGGCGACAATATCTCCACCCTCGACGAGTTCGACCACTTGCCGGAGGGCAGCCCCGCTCGCGGCCAAATGGGCTACTGGGTCTTCGACCTGCTCCTGCAGGAGAGGCGTTACCGGGATGCCGCCGCCATCCAGCCCTTGGACCAATATCGCCACAGCAGCGCCGCGATGCGGGCCGAACCGGTCCAGAATGATTCGATCCGCGACTACATCGCCGAGGCCGACGCGCGGGAGATTGAGGCCCTGGCCGGGGCCGGTCAGCTCAAGGACGCGAGGGACCTGCTAAAGACGCTCCTGGATTTCGACCACTCCGACACGACCTTGACCGCGGTCACCGTGCATCTGGCGAGGGCCGGACATCCCGAGCTGGCGCCCAAGGTGGATGCCGGCCATCCCCCCCGGGCCCTGTAGCTGCATCCGGAGGCGCGCCGTCCCGCGACGGCACTGATCAGTTGGCGGCCTGGAAAATCTCGGCAAATTGGCCCAGTTCGGCGGCCGAAATCTCGGAGACCGCCAGAAAATTGAATCCCCCGTGGCACCATGATCGGGCATGGTAGCCATTGAGCTCGGCCTGGCGGTCAGAGACGGGGTCGGCGCCGGCGGGCCAGATGAAAAGGTTGATGGCGTGCTGGCGGCGGCGGAAAACCAAGGCCGCGGCGGGACGGCCGGCCAGGTGCTCCAGACGCCCCCCGGCGAGGGGGAAGCCACTGGAGGCGAGGTCCACCACCGGGGGCGCGAAGTCCAGCTTGCCCGCAAACCACGGTTTGACCGTGTGCTGGTCGGCCGAGACGACGTCGGAAAGGTGGTTGAACTGCAGGGATCGGATGTGATCGGAGATCGCCTCATCGAGGAGCAGATTGCCGCGGGCCCGTGCCTGGCCCCACGAGTAACCGACGAACAACGCCATCGCGATCGACGCGGCGACACCCACCAGGTTCCAGTTCGGCCAGATCACCCAGGCGGGACGCATCGGCGCCGCTGGCGCGGCACCCCCCATGCCCTCGGCGCGGAGCGCGGCGAGCACCTTCCCTCGCAATTGGGAGGGGGCGGAAAACCGGGGCAGCGCCTCGCGCAGGGCCGCGCGGCGAGCGCGGAGGGTCTCATCGAGCCGGGCGCACTCCGGACACTCTTGGCGATGGGCCGCCAGTTCGAGGTGGCGAACCAGGTCGAGCTCGCCGTCGATGTCCGCCTCGATCCGCCGTCGGGTTTCGCTACAGTCCATGGGGGGACTCCTTTCCGGCCAGCGCGAGCAGCTCGGCTTGCAGCCGCCGCCGGGCCCGGGCCAGGCGCGACATCACGGTGCCCACCGGGATTTCCGAGATCTCGGCGACCTCCCGATAGGAGAGACCCTCGATCTCGCGCAGGACGATCGCCTCGCGGAACTCGGCCGGCAACCGCTCCAATCCCTGACGAAGCAGCTCCCCCTTGACCTCGCGCCAGGCGACCGCGTTGGCCTCCGCCGGGTCGTGGGTCGAACCATGGGCTTCGTCGTCGAAGGGCTCCGGCTCGCTCCGGTTCCTCCGCAACTGCGAGTAGCAGACGTTGCGGACAATCGCGAGAAGCCAGGGACGGCCGTCGCTGCCCCGAAAGCGCCCGATGGCCCGGAATGCGCGCAGGCACGCCTCCTGCACGGCGTCCTCGGCGTCGTGCGGATCGCGCAAGAGCCAGCGCGCGAGGTTATAGGCGGCGTCCATGTGGGGCAGCAGGTGTTGCTCGAAAGTCGGCGGCGCACTGGGCACGGAGGCTTCCATCTTGGGTTATACGCCGGAAACGAGGGGTTTATTCCCGGAAGGGCAAAAAAGAATCTTTCTCCCGGGGGCGGGAATTCTCGGCCCGGCAGGGGAGTTTACAACCGCAAAGGGCCATCGCCCCCACCCCTGAAACCACGCCTCGCCAACCACGTCCCCCCATGAGCAAACCTATCGTTCACAATCTCAGCAACGACGGCATCGACCGCCGCGGCTTTCTCCAATGCATGGCCTGGGCCGGCACCGGCGTCGTCTGGACCCTGGCCGGCGGGGTGCTCAGCTCGCGCGCGCTGGGCCAGACCCCGGAGCTCGCGGGGCAAGCGCCCGCGGGTACCCTCAATTTCGTCCAGATCAGCGACAGCCACATTGGGTTCAACAAGGCGGCCAATCCCGATGTCGCCGCGACGTTCCGTGAAACCATCGCCCGGATCAACGCGCTCCCGGCCGCCCCGGAGTTCCTGCTCCATACCGGCGACCTCACCCATCTCGCCGAGGCGGAGGAGTTCGACGCCCTCGACCAGCTGCTGAAGGACTGCCGGGCCAAGCAGGTGTTCTATGTCCCAGGCGAACACGACATCCTGAGCGACAACGGCGCGCAGTACCTGAACCGTTTCGGCAAGGGCACGCTGGGACAGGGCTGGTTCAGCTTCGACCAGAAAGGCGTGCACTTCGTGGGCCTCGTCAATGTCCAGGGGGTCACCGAAGGCGGATTGGGCGTCCTCGGGTCCGCGCAGCTCGACTGGCTCGCCAAGGATCTCGCCCCCCTGTCGGCCGAGACCCCCGTCGTCGTCTTCGCCCACGTGCCGCTGTGGATGGTCTATCCCCAATGGGGCTGGGGCACCGACGACGGAACCAAGGCCCTGACACTCCTGAAGCGGTTTGGCTCGGTCACGGTGCTCAACGGCCACATCCACCAGGCGCTGCAAAAGGTGGAGGGGAACATGACCTTCCACACCGCCCGGTCGACGGCATTTCCGCAACCCGCGCCGGGCAAGGCGCCCAAGCCGGGCCCCATGAAGGTCGATGCGCCCGCCCTCCGCTCATACCTCGGCCTGACCAGCGTATCGTACGTGGAAACCCATCCGACGCTGGCGATCGTGGACGCGACGCTGGCCCCAACTTGAGGGCGCCCGATGGATTCAGCGGTCTGGGCAAAGGCGCACGGCGCCACGACTCATTTTCCCTTGGCGCTGGCGCTATGCTCCGCCGCGTTCGATGCCGCCGGTCTGGCGCTGTCGCCCAAGCCGGTCGGCAACGACCTGAAGGCCGCAGGGTACTGGACCATGCTGGCGGGGGCGATGGCAACGGTGCCCGCAGTTCTCTCTGGACTGCTGATGACCAAGGGACGGGTGCTCGGCCACGGCGCCCTGCGCTTGCACCACTTGTTCGTGTGGCCCGCTTTCGCGCTCCTGATCGGTCTCGGCACGTGGCGGGTGATCCAAGGCCGCCACTCGTCCCGCCGTGTTTTCGGCGGCTACCTGGTTCTGGCCGGCCTCGCCGCCGGGCTCATGTCCGTGGCGGCCTATTGGGGCGGCGAAATGATGCTGGCTCAGTGATGTGAAGCTGTCTCGCGGATTCATCGCGATCGCCGCAGCCGCGGCCGTCTCGGGCCTGGCGCTCGGTTCGGCGTTGGCTTTGGGCCGAGTACTTGAACATCGGGCTGCCCAGACCTCGCACCAGTCGCCAACGGACGATCATTGGATCGAACTGGTCGCCGCAACTTCTCCGGCGCTCATTCGGCAGGGCCGGGAACTGTTCCTCGAAAGCTGCGCGCACTGTCATGGCGCCGACGCCTCAGGCGACGAAGGACCCGATTTGCACGATTTGCCGGTCAGTGACCGGTATATCGGGCATATGGTCAGATTCGGCGAACCGCACGAGATGCCCTCCTTCGCCAAGAAGCACAACGCTGCGGACATCGCGGCGCTGACCGCCTATATTCGGTCCCTGGAAACTCCCGCGCAATAAGGAAGAGCTCGTTCGAATCCCTGCCATTCATTGCAAGGAAGACGGCGGCATCCGTCTAGATGCAAGATCGCCGATCGATTGCCTAGAGCGTAGTGGAGGCGGGTTGCGCTCCGCCGGTCCAAACGGCCTTTTGCCGAAGTTCGCGGGCGGCTTCCACCATGTTGGCTAGCGAGGGCTTCACCTCGGCCCATCCGCGGGTTTTCAGGCCGCAGTCGGGATTTATCCACAGGTTCTCGGCCAGGAGAACGCCCTCGGCCTTGAGCATGAGGTTCACCATCTCTCCAACCTGCGGCACCCGCGGTGAGTGGATATCGTAGACGCCGGGTCCGATCTCGTTCGGATACTTGAAGGTTACGAAGGCGTTCAGAAGCTCCATGTTGGAGCGTGAGGTTTCGATCGTGATGACATCGGCGTCCATTGCGGCGATCGCCTCGATAATGTCGTTGAACTCCGAATAGCACATGTGGGTGTGAATTTGGGTGTCGTCGCGAACCCCGGCCGCACTCAGCCGGAAGGCGCTGACCGCCCAGTCGAGGTAGTGGCGCCAGTCCTCGCGGCGAAGGGGCAGTCCCTCGCGCATGGCCGGCTCGTCGATCTGGATGGCCGCGATGCCGGCCTGCTCGAGGTCAAGCACCTCGTCCCGCAGCGCCAGCGCGATCTGGAAAGTCGTGTCGCGGCGCGGCTGGTCGTTGCGGACAAAACTCCACTGCAGGACTGTCACCGGCCCCGTGAGCATGCCCTTCATCGGGCGCTTGGTCAGCGACTGGGCGTAGCTCGACCAGCGAACCGTCATCGGCTTCGGACGGGCCACGTCGCCGAAGATGATCGGCGGCTTTACGTAGCGGGAACCGTAGCTCTGGACCCAGCCGTACTCGGAAAAGGCGAAGCCCTCGAGCTGCTCCCCGAAATACTCGACCATGTCATTGCGCTCGTATTCACCGTGAACGAGCATATCGAGGCCAATCTCCTCCTGGTAGCGAACGCATGACTGCGTCTCCGCCTCCAGAAACCTTTCGTAGTCGGCGTCGCTGAGTTCGCACCTCTTCCATCTGGCCCGGGCCGAGCGCACGGCGTCCGTTTGCGGGAATGACCCGATGGTGGTGGTGGGGAATAGAGGTAGGTTCAGACGCTGGCGCTGGCAGGCCTGCCGCACGCTGAATGCGGCCGAGCGGTTCCGCTGGGCGGCCGTAATCTTGGCGACACGTTCCTTGACGGCCGCCCGATGAATGCGGGGACTTGACCGGCGCGAAACCGCCGCGGCTTGGTTCGCGGCCTGCGCCTCGGGCCGAGCCACGCCGCTGGCCAGATCCCGGAGGACGACCACCTCGGTCAGTTTCTCCTCCGCATAGGCCAGCCATCCCTTGAACTCGGAATCGAAGTGGGTCTCGTTCCTTAGGGTGACGGGCACGTGCTGCAATGAACAGGTGGGCGCGATCAAGAACCGGTCCGCTCCATAGAGCGCGAGCGCTTTGCCGAGCAGCGGAAGGATGGCGGCAAAATCGCTGCGCCAAATGTTCCGGCCGTCGACGATCCCCAGGGAAAGCATCTTCTTCCCGTCAAACTCGCGGAGGATGGTATCCAATTCGCGGGGCTCCCGGGCGACATCAACATGAAGGGCGTGAACGGGCAGGCGAAGGAAGGTCCGCAGGTTGTCCCGCAGCCCACCGAAGTAGGAGGCGACGATGATCTTAAGCTGGGGAACCGCCGCGGCGAGCGAGGCGTGGGCATCGATGAGGGCCGCACGCTCTTCCTCCGTCAGGTCGAGAGCGAAAATCGGCTCGTCGAGCTGAACCCATTCGGCCCCCAGGGCCGCTAGCTTCACCAGAACTTCGGTGAAAACAGGCAGGAGCCGGGGAAGAAGTTCCAGGCGGTTAAAGTGAGGACTGCCCGCATCATGCACCTTCCCGAGCTTCAGGTAGGTTACGGGGCCGATTAGCACCGGCTTGGTCGCGATCCCCAGCACCAGCGCTTCCGAGAATTCGTCGAACACCTTCGTGGCAGATAACTTGAACTGGGTCCCGGCGTGGAATTCCGGCACGATGTAATGGTAATTCGTATCGAACCACTTCGTCATCTCGCTCGCGTAGGTTGAAACGACCGGCTGGGAAGTGGCACAGCCGCAGGAGGGCGCGGCCGGGTGCAGTGCCGCCTTGGGACTGACCCCGCGCGCGATCGCGAATCGGGTATCGAGGTCGACTTGGTCTCCGCGCCAGCCGAAACGCGGTGGGACGTTTCCAACCAAGCAGGTGAGATCAAGCACTTGATCGTAGAAGCTGAAGTCGTTCGAAGGGATCAATTCGATGCCAGCCTCCTTTTGCGTGAGCCAGTTCTGCTTCCGCAGGGCGCGTCCTGCCCCTTCCAGTTCAACGCGGCTGATCTTACCTTGCCAATAGGCTTCAGTGGCTTTCTTAAGCTCGCGCTTTTCCCCAATGCGGGGATAGCCGAGGGTGTGGACAATGGGTATGTTCTCTTTCATGGGAGTCCGTTCATTCATGCGATGATGGAGCTGTTTCAGTTGAGAAACCGCTGCTGGGTATTCGGACTCCGAGTTTCTGCGGGGCCGCAGATGAGAACGGCCC
>Ga0302314_10000258_pt1 | contig 94802 bp, 87 predicted proteins | sample III_Palsa_N2_3_FD_200533 | JGI IMG/M metagenome (GOLD analysis project Ga0302314, IMG submission 200533) | Peat permafrost microbial communities from Stordalen Mire near Abisko, Sweden - III_Palsa_N2_3 | ecosystem: Environmental > Terrestrial > Soil > Palsa > Peat permafrost | place: Sweden... | reverse complement strand
ACGGTGTCAAGTTCACGCCGCATGCCTTCCAGGGCCGCGCCGTGGTGCTGTATTTCTACCCCAAGGATCACACGCCGGGTTGTACCACCGAGGCCATGCAGTTTCGCGACATGCACGCCGAGTTCGTCAAGGCCGGCGCGGTCGTATTTGGCGTTTCGCGCGACAACATGGCGTCGCACGACAAGTTCAAGCAGGCCATCGAGCTGCCGTTCGAACTGATCGCCGACACCGAAGAGAAGCTCTGCCACATGTTCGGCGTGGTCAAGAACAAGATCATGTACGGCAAGAAGGTCAAGGGCATCGAGCGCTCGACCTTCCTGATCGACGGCAACGGCGTGCTCGTCGCCGAATGGCGCGGCATCAAGGTGGCGGGCCATGTCGAGGAAGTGCTCAAGGCTGTCAAGGAACTGAAGAAGGCCTGAGCGCCCTGCTTCGCCGCATCAACGAAGCCGCCCTCGGGCGGCTTTTTCTTTGGCATCGCGCGCGTCACGCGAGCGCGGGCGCAAGGCTTGCCCGCGGCCCGGCATGCCGCTCATCCTGCAAGCCGACACCGCCCATGCCATCCAGTTGGCGATCGCGCCGGCGTTCGTGCTGGCCGCCATCGGTTCGACGTTGACGGTGCTCACCAATCGGCTCGCGCGCATCGACGACCATTCGGAGAAGCTGCGCGCAGGCGTGAAGCAGGCCGGTGGCCGCCTGAGCGACGCCGACGAGCGCGTGCTCGCCCGACTGGACACCCGCGCCAGGCTGATCCACGTCAGCATCAGCTCGGCCGTCGCCTGCGGCTTGCTGATTTGCGCGATGGTGATGGCCACCTTCACGGGCGACGAGTTCGGCCTCGCCGCCGACCGCGTCATCGCGCTGCTGTTCGGCGGTGCGATGGCCAGCCTCGCGGTGACCTACGCGGTGTTCCTGGTGGAGATCTACCTCGGCGCGCGCATGCTCAAGCCGGACAGGCCGCTGAGCGCCAGGTAGCGCGCCCGCCGATCAGTTCGCCGCCGTCTTCGCCTCGATCTTGACCGGCACCGTGATGTTGCACAGGTCGATTGCGCCTGCCTTGTGCACGTACCAGCCGTCCTTGCGGTTGCGGCGCGACTCGATCATCTCGGCCCACTGCGGCGTGTCGGTACGGAACACGCGCACGTCGGGCCGCGTGGCCTCCGGCATGTCGGCCAGGCGCTCGACTTTCTCGATGCGCACGTCCTGCTCGGGCTTGTCGTAGAAGCCCATGTTCTGGCCGCCGCGCGGCAGCGAGGACAGCAGCTCCATGCCCTGCAGCACGCGCGCGACCGGCGCGATGTTGAGGTCCAGCCCGCGCGGCGACTGGCCGATCACGGCGTACAGCTCGGCGCCGCTGCCCGAGTCGACCGTCATGCCGCGACCCGCGCCGATGGTGCCGTAGCAGTGCGCGATCCACGCGCGGTGCGTCTTCGGATCGGCCGCCACCGGGAAGCCGTCGACGAAGCCGGTGACCGGGGCCCAGACGTCCCTGTCCTTCAGCTTGGCGATCTTCAGGCCCTTGTCGCTGATCGAGAACTCCGGCGCCAGCGTACGCTTGGCCGCGCCCAGCGAGCGGCCCTTGGTCGGATCGTCGTCGTCGGCTGCCGGATCGCCCCACTGCGCGACGAAGTTGTCCTGCACGCGCAGCACCGCCAATCCGTCGAAATAGTGCTGCGCGACCAGCGTGCGGATGTTGTCCGCATGCAGCGGCGCGAAGCGCGGCGCGAGCTCGATCCAGACGATGCCCGACGGCAGCGTCATCGCCAGCACGTCGTTCGGATCGGGCCGGCGCCAGGCGCTCTCGGGCGCCTCGCGCACGATGTCGGCCGTCGTGCGCACCTTGGGCGCGGACGCGGCGCCCGCGGGCGCGGAGGCCTGGCCATGAGCGGCCACGGCCGCGACGAAGAGGCCGGCGACGGCGGTTCGGCGAAGAAGCGGGAAACGATTCGGCACGGGGTTCCTTGGCGGTGGGTTCACGCAGCGAGGCGGGCGGCGATCCACGCGTCCACCTGCTGTTCGAGGATGCCCAAGGGTACCGAACCCAGCGCCAGCACGGCGTCATGGAATGCACGCAGGTCGAAGTGCGCGCCCAGCGTGGCTTCGGCCCTTGCGCGCAGCTCGCGTATCTTGATCTCGCCGATCTTGTACGACAGCGCCTGGCCCGGCCAGCCGATGTAGCGGTCGACCTCGGTAGCGACCTCGTGCTCGCTCAGCGCCGTGTGCGCGAGCAGGTAGGCGCGCGCGTCCTCGCGGCTCCAGCGTTTCGCGTGCAGGCCGGTGTCGACCACCAGCCGCGCCGCGCGCCACATCTCGTAGGTGAGGCGGCCGAACTGTTCATACGGGGTGAGGTACACGCCCATCTCGTCGCCCAGGTGCTCGGCGTAGAGCGCCCAGCCCTCGCCGTAGGCGTCGACGAAGCTGTGGCGCCGGAACGGCGGCTGCTCGGTGAGCTCGCCCGCCAGCGCGATCTGCAGATGGTGGCCCGGCACCGCCTCGTGCAGCGTCAGCGCCGGCAGCGTGTAGAGCGCGCGCGACTCCAGCGCATGCGTGTTGACCCAGTACATGCCGGCGAAGCCCGTGGGCTGCGGCGCGGGCACGTAGCGGCCGGTCGTGTAGAACGGCGCGATGTCGTCGGGCACCGGCGCGACGCCGTAGGGCTGGCGCGGCAGCACGCCGAAGAACTTCGGCAGCAGGCCGTCGATGCGCTTGGCGATCCACGACGCATGCGCCAGCAGCTCGTGCGGCGTGCGCGCGTAGAACTGCGCGTCGCCGCGCAGGAACTGCAGGAAGGCCGCCAGGTCGCCGTCGAAGCCGGCGGCGGCCTTGACGCCGTGCATCTCGGCCAGGATGCGCGCGACCTCCTGCAGCCCGCGCTCGTGGATCTCGTCGGCCGTCAGCGGCAGCGTCGTGTAGTGGCGGATCTGCGCGGCGTAGAAGGCATCGCCGTCTGGCAGGTCGCAGGCGGCCGTGGTCTGGCGGGCGCCGGGCACGTAGCTGTCGCGCAGGAAGGCCAGCAGCTCGCGATAGGCCGGCAGCACCTGCTCTTCGATCGCGCGGCGCGCCTCGGCCTGCAACGCGGCGCGCGCGGCGACCGGCACGCCGACGGGGAACGCCGCGAACGGCCGCCAGAACGGCGTCGCCGCGGCGTCGGTCAGCTCCGCGATCGCCGCCAGCGGCTGGTCGCGTCCTTCGAGCACGACCTGCGGTACCGTGTAGCCGGTCTCCAGGCCTTCTCGCATCAGCGCGATGTGCTCGCGCATGAAGCGCGGGATGTCCGCAAGGCGCGCGATGAAGCGCCGGTAGTCGTCGGCGTCGCGCAGCGGCTGCGCGTCGCACAGGTCGATCAGCGGTCCGTAGAAGCTCGAGTCGCTGTTGAGCGGCATCCGGTCGGCGTGCGACTCGATCGCCGCGATGAAGCCGTGCAGCTGGTTCTCGAACACCGCGCGGTCGATGCGCGCCGCGGCCGACATCTCGTCGAGCGGGACCGCCGCCAGCGCCTCGCGCGTGTCGCGCCAGCGCAGGAGGCGCGCGGCGCGGCTGTCGGCGTCGACGCGTTCCAGCCTGTCGTCGTGCGACGCGTCGCCGACGCTGGTGGCGAGCTGCGGAAACTGGCCCAGGCGCCAGGCCCATTCGTCGGCGGCCAGGCGCGCGAAGCGCGCATCGGCGTCTGTGGCGTGCTCGTTCATCTTCAGGCGTCGTTGCGGGGACGGTTGGCCAGCTTGTCGGCGATCAGCGCCAGCGTCGCCTCGCGCTCGGCGCCCTCCAGCACCAGCCGCGGCGCGCGCACGCGCTCGTGGCCATGGCCCACCTGCTGCTGCACCAGCTTGATCAGCTGCACGAACTTCGGCACGGTATCGAGCGTCAGCAGCGGCAGGAACCAGCGGTACAGCGCGTCGGCCGCATCGCGCGCCTGCCTGGCCGTCGCCGCGTCGCCCGCGTTCGCGCGCGTCGCGAGGTCGAACAGCCGCACCGATTCGAGCGGCATCGCGTTCACGAGCCCCGCGACCCAGCCCGTCGCGCCGGCGGCGATGCCCTCGACGATCAGGTCGTCCACGCCCACCAGGATCGCGAGCCGGTCGCCCAGCCGATGGCGGATCGCGGCGATGCGGCGGATGTCGGCGCTCGACTCCTTCACGGCCACCAGGTTCTCGTGCGCCTGCGCGAGCTCCTCGACATGCTCGGGCCGGAAGTCGGTGCGGTAGGCGATCGGGTTGTTGTACAGCATGCACGGCAGCCCGGTGGCCTCGATCACCGCCGACACGTGCGCGCGCATCTCGCGCCACTCGGTCGAGTAGACGTAGGGCGGCAGCACCATCAGGCCGGCGCAGCCGATCTGCCGGGCCTCGCGCGCCAGGAAGCAGGCCTCGTCGGTGGACAGCGCGGCGATGCCTGCGACCAGCGGCACGCGGCCGTTCAGGGCCTTGGCCAGCGTGCGCAGCACGTCCAGCTTCTCGGGCGCCGACAAGGTGGCGGCCTCGCCGAGCGAGCCGAGCGCGACGATGCCGGTGCAGCCGGCCTCGATCATCCACAGCGCGTGGCGCGCGAGGAAGTCGTGGTCGACCTCGCCGTCGGCGGTGAAGGGAGTGGTGATGGCGGGCATCACGCCGTTCCAGGTCATGCTCATGTCGATTGCTCCTTGGTGGATGGGGGGTCGGGCGGGTTGTCCAACACGGCCAGCAGGGTGGCGAGCGGCGCCGGGCCCAGCGGCGGTCGGACGGGCAGGCGCGGCCAGTGCATCACGGCCGCCAGGGTGTCATGGCACAGGCGCCCTTGGCAATGCCCCATGCCGCAGCGCGTGGCGAGCTTGGCGCTGCGCAGGTCGGGCTGGTCGCGCAGCGCCGACCAGGGGACGTCCTCGCAGCGGCACACGAGCGTGTCGTCGCGCAGGCGCGCGGCCCAGTCGGCGGGCGGCGCAAAGGTGATTGCGACGGCCGCTGCGAAAGCGTGTTCGCGCGCGAGCCGGCGTGACGATCTTGCGGTCGGATTGGCAGGGCCGTCGAAGTCGAGGTCGTCGACGACCGCGCGACCCGCGGCCTCGCCCTGCAGCTGTGCCGCCACGGCGCCGGCGATGCCCGTGCATTCGCCCACCGCCAACACGCCGTCGACGCTGGTGCGCTGCTGCGCATCGACCGCGATCGCCGACGCGCCGAAGCGCGGCGCGAGCGCGCAGCCGAGCGACTGCGCCAGCTCGGTCTGCGGAATCAGGCCCCAGCCCGCGGCGAGCGCGTCGCAGGCGATCGTGCGTGTCTTGCCGCCCTCGCCTTCAAGCACCACGCGCTCGACGCGGCCAGCGCCCTCGGCCGCGACCACGCGCGTGCCGCTGGTCCACGGCACGCCCAGCAGCGACGCGCCCAGCCGCAAGGCCTGCATGGCCTTGCGCGGATGCGCCGCCAACGTGCCCGCGAACCGGGCCAACGCGACCGCTCGCGCCTCTTCGGCCAAGCCGACCACGTCCGCGCCCTCGCGCCGCAAGGTGGCAGCCGCGGCCAGCAGCAACGGCCCGGTGCCGGCGACCAGCACGCGCCGCCCGCGGATCGGCCAGCCACCCTTGACCAGCGCCTGCAAGCCGCCGGCGCCGAACACGCCGGGCAGCGCCCAGCCGGGAAAGGGCAACAGGCGCTCGCGCGCGCCGGTCGCGAGGATCAGCCTGTTCCACCGCAGGCGACGTGCGCCCTGCGGCCCGTCGATCAGCAGGACGCGGCCGGGCAACGCCATCACCACGCGTGTGCCGGACAGCACCCGCACGCCCGCGGATGCGAGACGCGCCTGCGCGCGCGCGACCGGTTCCGCCGCGACGCCCTGGCGCGCGCGCCAGATCTGGCCGCCGGGCACGGGCGCGGCGTCGAGCAGCAGCACGGCTAGCCCCGCGGCCGACGCCACCGTCGCCGCGGCCAGTCCCGCGGGACCGGCGCCGACGACCACGACGCGCGCGTGCAGCTCGATGTTGTCGTCCGACTCAAGCATCGGTTCGGATCTCCATGCCCGCCGCACACAAGGTCTGGCAGCCGAGACGATGCACGCGGCCATCGACCGTCACGCGGCACTCGCCGCAGATGCCCATGCCGCACAGCGGCAGCCGGCGCAGACCGGTCGGCGAGACGCGCGCGCCCTGCCCCGGCGCCGCGAGCTCGATCGCCGCGGCGACCAGCGTGCCCGCCGCCACGTCCAGCGAACGGCCGTCGATGCTGATCTTCATGCCGCCACCTCGACGAAGCGCTCGGGCGAATAAGGCGCCGGGTCGATCGCCGGCGTGCGGCCCAGCAGCAGGTCCAGCCACACGCTCGCGGTGCCGGTCGCGGTCGTCAGGCCCAGCCCCTCGTGGCCGGTCGCGACCCACTGGTTGCCGCGTTCGCTGGCTGGGATGCGTCCGATGATCGGTCGCCCGTCCGGCGTCGCGGGCCGGAAGCCGGCCCAGCAGCGCAGCATCTGCAGCATGCCGATGTCGGGCAGGAAACGCTGCGCGCGGCGCACCATGCGGGCCAGCAGAGCCGCGTCGACGTCGGCGCTCGTGTCGGAGAAGCTGCGCGACGATCCGAGCAGCACCTGCCCCGACGCGCGCGGCTGCGCGTTGAACGCGACGGACTCGTCGGCATCGCCGTGCGCGGCGGCTATGTAGCCCAGCTCGACGAGCGCATGGCGCAGGTAGCCGGGATAGCGATCGCTGATCGCGAGCTGGCCCTTGCGCGGGCGCAGTGGCAGCGGCGATTCGCCGGGCCACAGGCGCGCGCTGTCGCAGCCGGCCGCGAGCAGCACGTGCCCAGCGGAAACGCGGCTGCCGTCGGCCAGCAGCAGGCCATCGTCGCGCAACGCGGCGACCGGCGTCATTTCGTGGACGTGTCCGCCGGCGGCGCGCACGTCGGCCGCCAGCCGCACGGCCATCTCGGGACCGTACGCGACCTCGTCGTCCGTGACCCGCAACGCGCCCGCCAGGTCGCGCGCCAGGCGTGGCTCGGCAGCGTGCAGCGACTCGGGATCGAGCCATTGCGCCGACAGGCCGGCGTGCCGCAGGCGCGCGAGCTTGGCGTGCGCCGCGTCGCGCTGCGCATCCGTCTCCGCCAGCCACAGCGTGCCGGTGGCGCGACGCTCGATCGCGTCCCAGCCGCTCCACTCGCGCCAAAGCCGCATCGACAGCCGTGCCAGCGCGAACTCGGCCAGGTCGTCGTCGATGGTCACCAGGTGGCCCATGGCCGCCGCGGTGGCGCCGGCGCCGATGCGCTGGCCTTCGAACACCGCCACGCGCAGCCCCGCGCGTGACGCGGCGCGCGCGCAGGCGCAGCCGACGATGCCGCCGCCGACGATCGCGACGTCGACCGAAGCCATCATGCGCGGATGCCGTCGCGAAACGGATCGTCGTTCGCCAGCAGCAGCGTCGCCTCGGCCGTGATCCAGGCGCGGCCGCTGATGGCCGGCACGATGCGGCCGGGTTCGCCGTCGACCGGCGCCCAGCGCCCTTCGAAACGGCTGCCGATCACGCTCTCCTGCACCCATGTCGCGCCGGCCGCGAGGCGGCCGTCGGCGGCGAGGCAGGCGAGCTTGGCGCTGGTGCCGGTGCCGCAGGGCGAGCGGTCGTAGGCCTTGCCGGGACACAGCACGAAGTTGCGCGCATCGGCCGTGGGCGACGGCGCGAACAGCTCGATGTGGTCGATCTCGGCGCCGTCCGCGCCGGTGATGCCCTGCGCCGTCAGCGCGCCGCGGATGCGCCAGGTCAGGTCGGTCAACGCCTCGACATGGACCAGCGCGAGCGTGGGCACGGGGTCGAACTGCGTCGCGTCGACGAGGAAGAACCAGTTGCCGCCCCAGGCAACGTCGCCGGTCACCGGGCCGACGCCGGGCACGTCCAGCCTGACGCCGGCCGCGTGGCGGTGGCTCGCGACGTTGAAGACCGTGACGTGGCCGTCGGCGCGCAGCTCGGTCTCGACCGGGCCGACCGGCGTGTCGAGGCGATGGCGGCCCGGCGCGAGCCGACCCAGGTGCGCCAGCGTCGCCACGACGCCGATCGTGCCGTGGCCGCACATGCCCAGCATGCCGACGTTGTTGAAGAAGATCATGCCGGCCACGCAGCCGGGCGTGCGCGGCTCGACCAGCAGCGCGCCCACCATCGTGTCGCTGCCGCGCGGTTCGCAGGCGACGGCGGAGCGGAAGGCGTCGTGGTGGCGCGCGAAGTCGGCGCGCTGCTCGGCCAGCGTCTCGCCGCGCAGCGCGGGCGCGCCGCTCAGAACGACGCGCGTGGGCTCGCCCGCGGTGTGGGAATCGATGACGGCGATCTTGTGCATGCGGCGATTCTGGAACCGCTGCGGCGCCGCGGCTTGATCGATTGCTCGCATCGAGATGACGATTTCAGCACAATGGCGGCATGACCGATGCCGCCGCCAGCGTCCTCAATGCCATCCCGCGCCTGCCGCTGGCCTTGCTGGAGCGCCTGTTCGACACGCTGCCCGACGTCGTCTTCTTCGCCAAGGACACCGACGGCCGCTACACGCACGCCAACCAGACGCTGCTCGACCGGCTGCGCCTGACGAAGCGCGCACAGCTGGTCGGCCGACGCACCGACGAACTCTTTCCGGGCGGACTCGGCGACCGCTACCGTGAGCAGGACGAGGCGGTGCTGCGCGGCGGCGCCGAGATCGCCGGCCAGCTGGAGCTGCATCTCTATCCGAACCGCGCGCCCGGCTGGTGCCTCACGCACAAGTTCGCGTGGCGCGAGCCGGCCGCCGCGGGCAGCCGGCGGCGCGACGCGATCGTCGGCCTGGTGGGCTTGTCGCGCGACCTCGCCACGCCGGGCCTGAGCCACGCGACCCCGCCGGCGACCTACGCGCGCGTCGCGCGCGTGGTCGAGCGCCTGCAGCGCGACTTCGCCGAGCCGCTGCAGATCGGCGAGCTGGCGCGCGAGGCGGGTCTGTCGATCGCGCAGCTGGAGCGCCACGTGACGCAGCTGTACCGCGTGACGCCGCGCCAGTTGCTGGCGCGCGCGCGGCTCGACGCGTCACTGGCGCTGTTGTCGGGCGACGCGTCGATCGCCGCGATCGCGCACGCCTGCGGCTACACCGACCACAGCGCGTTCGCACGCCAGTTCAGGCGCAGCACCGGCATCAGCCCGCGCGACTGGCGTGCCCTGCAGCAGACGTAGAAAAGGCGGTCGAGGCCGCCTTTGCACAGGTGCCGACCGAGGTCAGCCCATGATCACGTTGAGGATCGCGTCGCAGATGCCCATCAGCGCCGCCGCCGAGATCAGGCCCGCGCAGATCGGTTCCGCGCCCTCGACCCAGATGTCGTGCGCCTTGGTGCCGGGCGTGCGATAGATCCGGCCCATGATCCAGAAGCCCATCGCGCCGATCCACATCGACACGCAGGAATCGAACGGCAGCACCACGCCCAGGCCGATCGACACCGCCGACAGCGGGAAGCGGCCCTTGGTGACGATGCGCAGCGTTTCCAGCACGATGGCCGCGACGGCCGCGATGCCGGCCGCCCAGATCGCCGTCACGGGCGCGCCGTGGAAGCCGTGCGCGATGATCTCGGCGACGCCGCGCCACTGCACGGCCGCCGGCATCGGGAAGGTCTCGGAGATGATCTTCGTGGCGTCGACCGCGCCGCTCGCGTCGGGACGCAGGAACAGCAGGAAGAACAGCGGCACCGAGAAGATGGCGCCCGAGAAGATGCCGATCACGTGGCCCCAGACCTGGTGGCGCGGCTTGCCGCCCAGCATGTAGCCGGGCTTGATGTCGGACAGCAGGCTGGCGGCATTGCTGACGATCGTTCCGGTCATCGAGGCCGGCAGCAGGTTGCTGGCCGGATTCGCGCGGTCGATCATGCCGACGGTGAACTGGGTGACCTTGGCGAGCGGGCCGGCCGGCATCCACGACGTCAGGCCCATCGAGTTGGCGCAGATGATGGTCAGCACGTAGATCAGCGGCAGCGACACCAGCGACAGCAGCCAGGGCACGCCGAAGAAGGCATGCGTGACCCACGCGCCGGCCAGGCCGAACACCGGCACGCCGATCCACGACACCCACAGCGGCACCTCGATGTGCTCGAGCACGTCGCTGCGCGACTTCGGCGCGTCGGCCATCTTCGACATGGCCTTGAACGCCTTGGTGAACAGGTCGGGCTTGGCGAACAGGCCCACCATCGCGCCCACCACCATCATCGACACGCCCCACCAGATCGACCACTGGTTGACGATCTCGGCGCGCGAGATGTTGACCAGGTGGCCGTTGGCCAGCGTGCGCGCGACGATGTCGCCGCGCTGGATCATGATCGGCGCCAGCACGGCCAGGTTGAGGATGCCGCCCAGCAGCACGCTGGACGCGACCGCCAGGCCCATCAGGCCGCCGACGCCCAGCATCGAGAAGTCGAGCGTGAAGCGCAGGCCCAGCTGGCGGATGTCGGTGCCCAGGATCTTCGGCGCGGCCTCATGAATCCTGGCGAGCCACATGTAGTAGTAGTCGTCCAGGTGGTCGTGCAGCACCCACGGCTCCTTCAGGCCGGCCCAGACGTTCATGCGCAGGATCTTGAACTGGATCAGGCGCTCCCAGCCGTCCAGCACCAGCAGTTCCCAGACGGCGGTGATGGCGGCGGTGACGTACAGCAGCCTGGCCTTGAACAGGCCGATGTCGGCGCCGCCGCTGTACAGCGAGTCCAGCACCACGCCGCAGGCGCGGCCCTCGGGGAACGGCAGTTGATCTTCGTTGATGAAGCGGCGCTTCATCGGGAAGGCCATCAGCACGCCGGTGATCGACACGACGACCAGCCAGATCATCATCTGCCACCACGACAGCACGTTGCCGGTCATCGCCATGTAGGCCGTCAGGCCCGCGCCCAGCGGCGTGATCACGTAGCCCGCGGAGGTGGCGATCGACTGCGTGCAGTTGTTCTCCAGCACGCTGAAGTCGCTCGCGATGCGGGCGTTGGACAGCGCGCGGAAGATCGCGAACGAGAGCAGCACGGAGGTCAGCCCAACGCCGATGCCGATGCCCGTCTTGGCCAGCACGTACATCGCCGTGGCCGCGAGGATGCCGCCAAGCAGGAAGCCCGTGATGCCCGAGCGCACCGTGAGCTGGGGCATGTCGCCGCGGAAGACGTTGGTGAGCCACCATTCGTCCTTCTGGGCACGCGTCCAGGTCTTGATCTGTTCTTCGGTGAGTTGCTGCAGGGCCATGGGTCGAATCGTGGTCGATGTCGGAAGGCCGCGGCTTGTGGCCGCGACGCCTGGATGGGGCCGGATTCTCGCAGCCACGGACGGCCGGCGCGACCGAGGTAACGCGTAGACCTTCGGCAAGACCGAACTTTTCGCGGCGCGTGCTCGTGATAATCGTCCCCATTCACGCCTTTTCCGGAGAATTCCAGCATGTCCATGTTCCCCGCCGCCACCTACCAGCAGCGCCGCGACGCCCTGCTCGCCCATCTGCGCGACGCGGGCGCCCGCGGGCTCGTCCTGCTGCCGGGCCATGTCGACAGCCCGATGAACTACCGCGACAACGCGTACGACTTCCGCCAGGACTCGAGCTTCCTGTACTTCTGCGGCCTGCAGCAGCCCGAGCTCGCGCTGGTGCTGGACATCGACGACGACAGCGCCACGCTGCACGGCGACGACATCGGCATCGACCACCTCGTGTGGACGGGCCCGCTGCCCAGCGTCGCCGAACGTGCGGCGCAATCGGGCATCGCGACGACCTCGTCCAGCGAGCAGCTTGCCGCGACGCTGGCCCGCGCCCGCGCGTCCGGCCGCACGGTGCACTTCCTGAAGCCCTACCGCGGCGAGACGCGCCTCGCGCTGGCCGCGTGGCTGGGCCTGGCCGACGCGCGGATCGACGCCGCCGCCAGCCGCGCGCTGACGCTGGCGGTGATCGCGCTGCGCGCGGTCAAGGGCACGGCGGAGATCTCGGAGATCGAGAACGCGCTGCACGTCACGCGCGACATGCACCACCTCGCGATGCGTCTCAGCCGCCCGGGCGTCGTGGAGCAGGAGATCGTCGGCGCGATGGAAGGCCTCGCGCTGGCGCATGGCCGCCGGCTCGCGTATCCGTCGATCTTCACGAGCCGCGGCGAGATCCTGCACAACCACGACCACTCGGTGAAGTTGAAAGGCGGCGAGCTGATCGTCAACGACACCGGCGCCAATTCGACGCTCGGCTACGCGTCCGACATCACGCGCACGATTCCGGTCGGCGGGAGGTTCTCGGGCCTGCAGGCCGCGCTGTACGACCTCGTGCTGGACGCGCAGACGCAGGCGATCGCGGCCGTCGCGCCGGGCGTGCCGTACCGCGACATCCACGAGCTCGCGTGCCGCGTGATGGTCGAGGGCATGAAGTCGCTCGGCTTCATGCGCGGCGACGCCGCCGAGGCCGTGCAGGCCGGCGCGCACGCGATCTTCTTCCAGTGCGGTACCGGCCACATGATGGGCCTGGACGTGCACGACATGGAAGGCCTCGGCGAGAACGACGTCGGCTACGGCGAGGGCTTCGTGCGCAGCACGCTGTTCGGCCACAAGTCGCTACGGCTGGCGCGGCCGCTGCAGCCGGGCTTCGTCGTGACGATCGAGCCCGGCATCTACATCAACCGCTGGCTCACCGAGCGCTGGCAGGCCGAGGGGCGGCACGCGGCGTTCATCGACTACGCGATGTTCGACAGGCACGCCGACTTCGGCGGCATCCGCATCGAGGACGACATCCTGGTGACCGCCGACGGCCGGCGCGAGCTGGGGCCGCCGATCGCGCGCAGCCGTGCCGACGTCGAGGCGCAGTGCGCGGCGGCGGGCTGATCCGGCGACAGCCGGGGCCTACCAACCAGAAACTGCAGCGGACGCATTTTCGAGGCGCTGAAAGGTCGTCCAGCCTGTCTAGGGAACCCGCGTCGAAACGCGTCTTCAGGAATGTGCATAATGGGTTTCATGCCCGAGGAACAACACCGCGCACTCCCCGCAAAAAGCCGCCCAGGTTCCTGTGCGGCTTTTTTGTTTCCCATTTCCTAAACCACGCGACTCGTACGCACCCTCATGCCACTTCCGAAGCCTCCCGCCACTCGCGCAGCTCTTCTGTCGGCTGCTGACTACGAATCGCAATCGGCTCCGAAAACGAGCCGCCGCAGCCAGAAGGCCGCGGAACCGAAGTCGAAACTGCTGGACCTTCATGACGACCGTGCGGAGACGGCCGTCGCCAAGGCGGCACCCAAGCCCGGGCCTGCGCCGGGCGTCATCGCACGCGCACCCGGCACCGGCGGCGGCCTGCCCGTGAAGGCACCTGCCGCGTATCCGATCACGCCGGCCCCGGCGGCCAAGCCCAAGACGAGCCTCGGGGGCGCGCGCAAGCGTGCGCGCTCGGGCGGCCCGTCCAAGCTGTTCGTGCTCGACACCAACGTGCTGCTGCACGATCCGACATCGATGTTCCGCTTCGAGGAGCACGACGTCTACCTGCCGATGATCACGCTGGAGGAGCTCGACAACCACAAGAAGGGCATGACCGAGGTCGCGCGCAACGCGCGCCAGGTCTCGCGCGACCTCGACGGCCTCGCCACCGAGGGCTCGCTGGACCCGGTCGCGGGCATTCCGCTGTCGAAGACGGGCCATCGCGAGGCCGGCGGCAAGCTGTTCTTCCAGACCCAGTTCCTCGACGCCAAGGCGCCGTCGGGCCTGCCTCAGGGCAAGGCCGACAACCAGATCCTGGCGGTCGTGCAGGCGCTGCGCGAGCAGCATGGCGCGCGCGACGTGGTGCTGGTGTCCAAGGACATCAACATGCGCGTCAAGGCGCGCGCGCTCGGCCTGCCCGCGGAGGACTACTTCAACGACAAGACGCTGGACGACGGCGACCTGCTCTACACCGGCGTCCTCGCGCTGCCCGCCGACTTCTGGGACAAGCACGGCAAGACGATGGAGAGCTGGAACCAGGGCGGCCATACGTTCTACCGTATCGTCGGCCCGCTGGTGCCCTCGCTGCTGATCAACCAGTTCGTCTATCTCGAGACGCCCGGCGCCGCGCCGCTGTACGCGCGCGTCACCGAGATCACCGGCAAGTCGGCCGTGCTGAAGACGCTGCGCGACTTCACGCACGCGAAGAACGCCGTCTGGGGCATCACCGCGCGCAACCGCGAGCAGAACTTCGCGCTCAACCTGCTGATGGATCCCGAGGTCGACTTCCTCACGCTGACCGGCACCGCCGGCACCGGCAAGACCCTGGCCACGCTGGCCTGCGGCCTGGCCCAGGTGATGGACGAGCGCCGCTACAGCGAGATCATCGTCACCCGCGTGACGGTGCCGGTGGGCGAGGACATCGGCTTCCTGCCCGGCACCGAGGAAGAGAAGATGGGCCCGTGGATGGGCGCGCTCGACGACAACCTCGAGGTGCTGTCCAAGGGCGACGGCGGCGCCGGCGAATGGGGCCGCGCGGCGACGCAGGACCTGGTGCGCTCGAAGATCAAGGTCAAGAGCCTGAACTTCATGCGCGGCCGCACCTTCCTCAACAAGTTCGTGATCATCGACGAGGCGCAGAACCTGACGCCCAAGCAGATGAAGACGCTGATCACGCGAGCCGGTCCGGGCACCAAGATCATCTGCCTGGGCAACCTGGCGCAGATCGACACGCCCTACCTCACCGAAGGCAGCTCGGGCCTGACCTACGCGGTCGACCGCTTCAAGGGCTGGCCGCACGGCGGGCACATCACGCTGGCGCGCGGCGAGCGCTCGCGGCTGGCGGACTTCGCCTCCGACGCGCTCTAGGCAGAACCACTCCTGCTCGTCGAAAGGGCCGCTTCGTGCGGCCCTTTCCGCTTCGTGTGCAGGTCGGCGAGGCCTACTTCTTCAACCAGTCGAAGAACGCCTGCGAGCTGCCGTCACGCCCGAGGAAATCCTTCACGATCTGCTGCGGCGGCTTCTGCGCGCCCTCGGCCAGCACCGTGCTGCGATAGCGCGCGCCGACCTTGGGATCGAGCTTGTCGGACGCGAACGCGGTGCGCATGTCGGCGGCGACCGCCTGGCTCCAGAGGTAGCCGTAATACCCGGCACCGTATCCGCCGGCGATGTGCGCGAAGCCGGACGGGAACGTCGTGCCGGGCACGTAGCCCAGCGCCGTCGCGGCTTCCATCTTCTCCCACGTCTCCATCGGATCGGGTGCGGTGCTGCCGTGCAGCGCCAGGTCGTAGGCCGCGTACAGCTGCTGCCTGGCGACCTGCGTGCCCTTGCCGAAGTCGCGCGCGGCACGCGCCTTGTCGATCATGTCGTCGGGCACCGGCTTGCAGGCCGGGCAGACGTCCTGGAAGACCTTCAGCACCTTCTTGTCGTAGACCCAGTCCTCCAGCATCTCGGACGGCGCCTCGGCGAAGTCCTGCGCCACGTTCTCGCCGGCGTCGCTCGCGTAGCGAGTCGCCGACAGGTTGTTGCGCAGCGTGTGGCCGAACTCGTGCATCAGCGTCTCAAGCTCGCGCAGCGTGAGGCCGCGCTTGTCGAAGTTCACGACGAGGGCCGACTGCGCCTGGCGTGGCACGCTGGTCGCGCCGTTGCGATAGTTCCAGGTGGCCGCGTGGTTGTACTTGCCCTCGCGCGGATACGGGTCGACGTACAGCGTGGCGATCTTCCTGTTGCTGGCGACATCGGTGACGGCCCAGGCCTGCACCTCGGGCGCCCAGACGTTCGCGTTGTCCATCTTGTCGTAGCGGATGCCGTACATCTTCTCGGCCACGCGCATCACGAAGCGCAGGCTTTCCTGAGGCGGGAAGTACGGCCGGAACGCCTCGTCGTCGACCGCGAAGCGCTCGTGCAGCAGGCGCTCGGAATAGAACATCGTGTCCCAGCGCTGCAGCTTCGTCGCCTCCAGAGTCTGCCCCAGGTGGCGCGCCTTGGCCTGGCGCAGCTCGACGACGTCGTGCTGGTCCTCGTCGACGACCGCGGCGCGCACGTCATCGAGGAACTTCGCGGCGCGCGCGGCGGACTCCACCATGCGACGGCGCAGCACGAACTCGTCGTAGCTCGCGAAGCCGAACAGCTTCGCCTGCTCCAGCCGCAGCTGTTCGATCTGCGCGAGCAGCTTCAGGTTGTCGGGGCCACCCTCGTTGGTCTTCGCGCGCCACAGGCGCTCGCGCGCGCCGGCGTCCTCGGCGGTCTGCATCACGGTCGCGTAGATCGGCCCGTCGATGGGCAGCGTCACCTTGCCGGCGGCGTCGCGCGGCTGCTCCTTCCACGCGGATTCGGGCACGCCCTTCAGCTCGGCATCGGTGAAGGCGACGAGCGTGCGGGCGTCGCGGATGTTGCGGTTGAACTGCTGGCTCAGCGTGGCCAGCTTGTCGGCAATCGCCTTGGCGCGCGCCTGCTTGTCCTTGGGCAGCGCCACGCCCGAGTCCTCGAACGCCTCCAGAGCGCGCTGCGCGGCGCGCTTGTCGACCGGATCCTTCAGCAGGGCCGCCGTCTGCTTCGCGCCCTGGTAGACCAGCTCGTTCATGCCGAGCGCCGCCTGGAAATCGCTCCAGCGCTGCTCGCACTTCTCGGACTCGGTGCGCACCTCGGCGTTCGGATGCACGTTCTGCAGGAAGATCAGCGCGCCGCTCTGGTCCTCCTCCCAGTTGTACAGAGCTTCCCAGCCCTTGAGCCAGTCGGCGCCGCCCTTGCGCTTCTCGAGCTCCTTGACGCGCATCAGCGCGCCCTCGAGGCCGGCAGTGCAGGCCGAGGCCACCTGCGGGCCGCGATCGAACTTGGGGAACGGGAGATCGGCGATCGGGTTCTCGACCACCGGCTTCACCGGAATCGGCTTCGGGTGCGCCGGCGCACGCTTGCGCACAGGGGCCGCGTCGGCCGACAGCGCGGTCGTCGCCAGGACGGCCGCCAGCGCCAGCGCGGCGGGAATCACGTTCGATCTCTTCATCGGGTCTCCGGGAATCGGGAACGCGGCTCGACGGGCGTTCGTGGCGCCTTGCCGAGCGGCCGCGCGATTGTCGTTGCGTGTAGACGGAAATTCCGGACACGATGTGACCAGTTGCAGATTTACCGACCGGAAACGTTCCTGGTACGGCGCCGACCGCTCGTAACCGCATGCAAGTCTTTGTATTTGCTCAGGTTTTACCCGCCTCCCTGGTTGACCCGAAAAGCTGGCATACGTTATGCTGGCCCTGTGCGAATTATCAAGAACAGTCGAGGGGCCACGGCATCCCAGCCGTCCCGCCACCTCCCCCGATTCGTTGGGCTCCTGATGATGTCTGCGGCGCTGGTGGCGCCGCTGGGCACGGCGCTGGCCGCTCCGCAATCCGTTCGCCAGCCCGCGATGCGCCCCGTCGACGACACGGGCCTGCTCGATTCGGTGGCCAGCTCGGTCGCCAGCAAGGGCTCGCAGCTGATCAGCACCGTCCGCGACGGCACGACCAACCTGGTCGATTCGGCCATGAACTTCCTGGGCGTGCGCTACAAGCTGGGCGGCAACACCGCCGAGACCGGCTTCGACTGCTCTGGCTTCACCCGCTACGTCTTCGAGTCCAGCCTCGGCCGCGTCCTCCCGCACCGCGCCGACGAGCAGGCCAACGCGCCCGAGCTCGCCAAGGTCGACAAGAAGGACCTGAAGCCGGGCGACCTCGTCTTCTTCGACACGATGCGCCGCACCTTCTCGCACGTGGGCATCTACCTGGGCGACGGCAAGTTCATCCACTCGCCGCGCACCGGCGAGTCCGTGCGCATCGAGGACATCAACATCTCGTACTGGGCGCGCCATTTCACCGGCGCGCGCCGCGTGCCCGAGCTGGCCGATGCCAATGGCAGCGCCAGCACGTCGATGCTGGCATCGCTGACGGCGCGGTTCTCGGGCGAGAGCGCCCTGGACAAGCCGGTCGTCACGCCGGTTCCACCGGCCGCCGCGCAGACGGCCCAGCTCGCCTCGCTGAACCCGTCGGGCCTGCGCACGGGCAGCACGCTGCCGTCGCTGCCGGCCACCGCGCCGACCTCGCTGGGGCCGACGCACGAACCGTTCGCGCGCGCGCTCGCCGAGCGCTGAACATCACGCCGCTTCCGCCAACGCAGCCCGCCCCGTGCGGGCTGTGTCGCTTCTGGAGATAGCCCGACCGCCGTCGCACGAGCGCCGGCCGGGCACAATCGGGGCATGGGCAAGATCTTCGCAATCAACGACCTGCGGCGCGGCCTCGCGCCCACGGGCGTGGGCGTGCCCGCGAGCGGACTGCTGCCCGGCCAGGATCGCCTCGACACCCTGGCCCGGCCGCTGCGCGACCTGCGCATCTCGGTCACCGATCGATGCAACTTCCGCTGCAGCTACTGCATGCCCAAGGAGGTCTTCGACAGCCACCACGTGTTCCTGCCGCAGTCGGCGCTGCTGAGCTTCGACGAGATCACGCGGCTCGCGCGCCTGTTCGCGCAGGCCGGCGTGCGCAAGCTGCGGCTGACCGGCGGCGAGCCGCTGCTGCGGCGCAACTTCGAGCACCTCGTCGAGATGCTGGCCGCGCTGCGCACGCCTCACGGCGAGCCGCTGGACCTCACGCTCACCACCAACGGATCGCTGCTCGCCCGCAAGGCCGCGGCGTTGAGGGCCGCCGGGCTCACGCGCGTCACCGTGAGCCTCGATGCGATCGACGACGCGATGTTCCGCCGCATGAACGACGTCGACTTCGCGGTGGAGGACGTGCTCAAGGGAATCGACGCCGCGATCGCCGTCGGCTTCGCGCCGGTCAAGGTCAACATGGTCGTCAAGAAGGGCACGAACGACGGCCAGATCGTGCCGCTGACGCGTGCACTGCACGCCCGCTACGGCAACGACGTCGTGCTGCGCTTCATCGAGTTCATGGACGTCGGCTCGACCAACGGCTGGCGCCTGGACGACGTGCTGCCCTCGCGCGACGTGCTCGCGCGCCTGCGCGAGATCGGCCCGCTGACCGCGCTGCCCGCCAGCGCCGAGGGCGAGACGGCGCGGCGCTGGCGCTTCGACGACACCGGCCAGGAGATCGGACTGATCTCGAGCGTCACCGAGGCCTTCTGCGGCAACTGCAACCGCGCGCGGCTGTCCACCGACGGCAACCTCTACCTGTGCCTGTTCGCCACGCACGGCCACGACCTGCGCGCGCTGCTGCGCGGCGGCGCGGACGACGGCGCGATCGCCGCCGCCATCGACCACCTCTGGGCCGGCCGCGACGACCGCTACTCCGCGCTGCGCACCGCCGCCACGACGCTGCACGACGCCGACGAACCGCGCGTCGAGATGCACTACATCGGCGGCTGATGTCCGTCGCGCCGGCCCGCGAAGCCATCACCGGCCTGATCCTGGCCGGCGGCCGCGGCCAGCGGCTGGGCGGCGCCGACAAGGGGCTGCAGCCGTGGCGCGGCCTGCCGCTGGTCGACCACGCGCTCGCTCGCCTCGCGCCGCAGGTGTGCGAGGTGATGATCAGCGCGAATCGCAACGTGCCCGCGTACGCGTCGCGCGTGACGCGGGTGCTGGCGGACGACTCCGCCGACTTCCCCGGCCCGCTGGCGGGCATCCTGGCCGGCCTGAGCGCGGCATCGACCGCCTGGCTGGCCGTCGTTCCGTGCGACTCGCCGCAACTGCCGCTCGATCTCGTCGAACGTCTGGCGCGCGGCATCGGCGACACGGCGGGCGCGGTCGTCCAGCGCGATCACGGCGACGAAGGCCTGCGGCTGGAACCCGTGTGCTGCGTGCTGTCGACGGCGCTCGCCGACGACCTGGCGCGCTACCTCGCCGGCGGCGGCCGCAAGGTCGAAGGCTGGGTCTCGCGCCATGCGGCGTCGGTGCTGTTCGACCGGCCCGACGACGCGTCGGCCTTCGCCAACATCAACACGCTGGCCGACCTCGAAGGCTAGCCTGCGGCCTTGCCGTCCAGGACGAGCTGCACGCCCTTGTTGGCGAGCATGTCGGCGCGCTCGTTGCCCGGGTCGCCCGCGTGGCCCTTGACCCAGTGCCACTGCACGTCGTGCGCGTTGGCCAGCGTCTCGAGCTGCTGCCACAGCTCCACGTTCTTCACCGGCTTGCCGTCGGCCGTCTTCCAGCCGCGCCGCTTCCAGCCGTGGATCCACGTCATGATGCCGTTGCGCACGTATTCGCTGTCGGTGTAGATCGCCACCGTGCAACGCCGCGTCAGCACCGACAGCCCCTTGATGACCGCGGTGAGTTCCATGCGGTTGTTGGTCGTCTGCGGCGCGCCGCCGAACAGCTCGCGCTCCTTGCCGCTGGCCGAGAGCCAGCAGCCCCATCCGCCTGGGCCCGGGTTGCCCTTGCAGGCCCCGTCCGTGTAGATCGTCACTTCGGTCGTCGAATTCTCTGTCATGGGCGGCATCGTACCTGGGCGGCCGGCACAGTCGCGCCGACTGCCGGACGTCACCGCCGCCGATTGATCGTCGCCACCGCCGGCGACGCCGACGTCTTCACGCGCTCCTTGCGCACCTTGCCGATCAGGTGCATGCCGCGCACGCGCCGCACCGCCACGAGGAAGTAGACCGCGCCAAGCACCGGCCACCAGCGCTCGCCGACGCGCTCCATCCAGCCGAAGCGCTCCAGCCATTTCTCCGAGCTCCACGGCGGCCGGTAGCAACCGAACTTGCCGACCTCGATCTCGAAGCTGAGCAGCCGCAGCCAGTCGCGCAGCCGCCAGTAGCCGAGGAACTCGCCGGCGCTCGGCAGGAACAGCGACTCGTCGGCCATGCGCAGGCTGTGGCCGGTGCGGCCCAGGCGCTGGCGCATCGCCCACAGGCTCATCGGATTGAAGCCGACGATGACGAGCCGTCCCTCGGGCACCAGGCAGCGCGTCGCCTCGGCCAGCGCCAGGTGCGGATCGGCCGCCATCTCCAGCGTATGCGGCATCACGATCAGGTCGAGGCTGTTGGACGCGAACGGCAGCGCCTCCGCGCAGCAGTGCAGTCCCACCGGAACCTTCAGCGGCTGCGTGGAGATGTCCAGGTCGCGCGGCGGCGCAATCTCGATCGGCTCCGGGTTGACGAGGCTGTCGCTGGCCAGCCAGCGATGCGGCATGCGGTTGGCGCGCAGCCCGTCGAGCGAGGGCAGGCCCATCTGCAGCGCGTGGTAGCCGAAGATGTCGAACACGGCGCGGTCGATGCGCTCCTGTTCCCATCTGAGCAGGACCTGGCCCGGAGGCGTCTTGAGCCACCCCGCCAACTCTATAATCGCAGCGCTTCTCTCCATGGAACTGATCGCCCTCCCCGCCTTCGCCGACAACCTCATCTGGATGCTTCACGACGGCCGACAGGCCATCGTGGTGGATCCCGGAGCGGCGGCGCCTGTCAGGAATGCATTGCACGAGCGGGGTCTGCGGCTCGCGGCCATTCTAGTGACCCACCACCACGCGGACCACGTCGGCGGCGTCGCGGAGCTCCAGCCGATGGTCGAAGGCACGATCTACGGCCCCGCGCACGAGGCGATGCCCGTCGCGGTCGAGAAGATGTCGCAGGGCATGGCGTTCGAGCTGCTCGGCGCGCACGTCGAGGTGCTGGACGTGCCGGGCCACACGGCCGGCCACATCGCCTACGTCGTCACCGAGACTGGCCACGCGCCATGGCTGTTCTGCGGCGACACGCTCTTTTCCGGCGGCTGCGGGCGCCTGTTCGAGGGAACTCCGGCGCAGATGCACCACTCTCTAACTCAGCTCGCCGCGTTGCCGGGCGAGACGCGCGTCTGCTGCGCACACGAATACACGCTCTCGAACCTGCGCTTCGCGCGCACGGTCGAGCCCCGCAACGCGGCCCTGGCCGAGTACGAAACCCGCTGCAAGGCATTGCGCGCCGAAGGGGCGTGGACGCTGCCGTCGACGATCGCCGTCGAACGCGCCGTCAACCCGTTCGTGCGCGTGCGCGAGCCCGAGGTGGCCGCGTCCGCACGGGCCCACGGCGCCGCGTCGAGCGATCCCACAGAAGTCCTCGCCGCCTTGCGCGAATGGAAGAACACGTTTTGAATCTCACTCCCCCGAAGCGGCGCCTGCCCCTGATCGCCGCGCTGCCGTTCGTCTTCGCGCTGACGCTGGCGGCCTGTTCCTCGGTCGACCTGGCGTCGTCCCCCGCCGCGGGCACCGCGCCCGTCACGACCGCCGCCGCGACGACGCCCGCCGACGCGGCCTCGACGCCGGAGGCCAGCGCCTCCGCCGCGCAGCTCGCCGGCGCCGCCAGCGCGCCGGCCAATGCCGCCTCCGCCGCCGAGGCCATGATGGCCAACGATGCGGACGACGCCGACGACGACACCGACGCCGCCGCCAAGCCCGCGCCCGCCGTGCTGCCGCCGTACGACCCGCTGCAGCCCGAGACCAAGGTCAACCTCGACGACAGCGCCGCGCGCTCCGACCTGTGGCATCGCGTGCGCGACGGCTTCGCGATGCCCGATCTCGACAACGCCGAGGTCAAGGTGTGGGAGCAGTGGTATTCGTCGCGCCCCGACTACGTCGGCCGCATGACGGCGCGCGGCTCGAAGTACCTGTACCACATCACGCAGGAGGTCGAGCGCCGCCACATGCCCACCGAGCTGGCGCTGCTGCCGTTCACCGAGAGCGCGTTCAACCCGCAGGCGATGTCCGTCGCCAAGGCCTCGGGCATGTGGCAGTTCGTGTCGGCCACCGGCAAGGACTTCGACCTCAAGCAGAACATCTTCCGCGACGACCGCCGCGACGTCCTCGCGTCCACGCAGGCCGCGCTCGACTACCTGCAACGCCTGCACGACATGTTCGGCGACTGGCGCCTCGCGCTGGCCGCGTACAACTGCGGACAGGGCACCGTGCAGCGCGCGATCAACCGCAACCTGAAGGCCGGCCTGCCCACCGACTACGAGAGCCTGAGCCTGCCGGTCGAGACGCGCCAGTACGTGCCCAAGCTGCAGGCGGTCAAGAACATCGTCATGCATCCCGACGCGTTCGGCCTGACGCTGCCGCCGGTGGGCAACCACCCGTACTTCCTCAGCGTGCCGATCGAGCGCGACATCGACGTCGACACCGCCGCCAGGCTCGCCAACGTGCCGATCGACGAGTTCCGCATGCTCAACCCGCAGCTGGACAAGCCCGTGATCCTGGCGGCCGGCACGCCGCAGGTGCTGCTGCCCTACGACAACGCCGACGACTTCGTGCGCGCCGTCAAGTCGCACCAGGGCCCGCTCGCGACGTGGACGGTGTACATGGTCGGCAAGACGATGCGCCCCGCCGACGCCGCCAAGACCGTGGGCATGAGCGAGGCCGAGCTGCGCGAGGTCAACCACATCCCCGCGCGCATGCTCGTGAAGTCGGGCTCGACGCTGCTGGTGCCGCGTTCGGCGCAGCACATCGCGGACGTCTCGGTGGCCGTGGCCGACACCGCCGCGATGACGCTGGCGCCCGACCTGCCGCCCACCCGGCGCGTCAACATGCGCATCGGCAAGGGCGGCGAGAGCGTGGCGGCCGTGGCCAGGCGCTGGCATGTGTCGCCGACCGAGGTGGCGTCGTGGAACCACGTCAAGCCGACGGCCAAGTTCGCCGCCGGCAGCACCGCGGTGCTGTTCCTGCCGCGCTCGACCTCGCTCGCGCGCGCGCCGGCGCATCCGGCCGCGGGCAAGGCCGTCGCGAAGGCCCCGGCCGGCAAGGCGGTCGTCGCCAAGGCCCCTGTCGCGAAGATGCGCGTCGCGCTGACGGGCAACGCCCGCAGCGGCACGCACGTCGCGACGTCGAAGGCGCCGCGCAGGGCCGTCGTCGCGCACAAGAACGGCGGCGCGCCCGCCAGGCCGGTGGCCAAGACCAAGGTCGCGCAGCCTTGACGTCCACCTGCTTCACCAAGGATCCGCGATGACCGCTTCCGCTCTCGAGACCTGGCACCACCTGGTGCGCACCGGCGACACGTCCGGCCTGCGCGAGCTGGTCGCCGAGGACGCCATCTTCTTCTCGCCGGTGGTGCACTCGGCGCAGCCGGGGCGCAAGCTGACCGTGATGTACCTGTCGGCCGCGTTCCAGGTGTTCCGCAACCCGACCTTCCGCTACGTGCGCGAGATCGCCGGCGCGCACGACGCGATGCTCGAGTTCGAGACGGAGATCGACGGCGTGATCGTCAACGGCGTCGACATCATCAAGTGGAACGACGCGCAGCAGATCGTCGAGTTCAAGGTGATGATCCGCCCGCTCAAGGGCATGCAGATCATCCACCAGAAGATGGGCGAGATGCTGGCCGCGGCGCAGAAGCCGGCGGCCTAACCCGGGTGGCGTGGGCTGTCATCGAGGCTTCCTGGAAAAGTTTCGTGGCGCGCTGGGGCATCATGCCGGCGTGAACGATCAAGTCAAGAATGCTCCGCCACCGCATGCCGTCGCGCGTCTTCGAACAGCCTGCCTCGAGCTGAGCCCGACGCGGCCGCGCCTCGATCGCGGCGACCCGCGCAAGGAGCGCTGCGCCGGCTGTCGCCTGCCGCCGACCCACTGCGCGTGCGCGTTGCGAGCCAGCGTGCCCACGCGTGCGGGCCTGTGCCTGTTGATGGCGGAGTTCGAGCCGCTCAAGCCCAGCAACACGGGCTGGCTCGTCGCCGACGTCGTGCCCGACACGTTCGCCTTCGCGTGGTCACGCACCGCGGTCGATCCCGCGCTGCTGGCGCTGCTGGCCGATCCGCGATGGCAGCCCGTGGTCGTGTTTCCGGGGGAGTTCGCCGCGCCCGAGCGCGTCGTCGCCGAGCTGCCTACCGATGCGCACGACGCGTCGCGACGACCGCTGTTCATCCTGCTGGACGGCACCTGGGCCGAGGCGCGCAAGGCGTTCCGCAAGAGCCCGTACCTGGCCCGCTTCCCGGTGCTGAGCCTGGCGCCGGAGCAGCTCTCGCGCTACAAGCTGCGGCGCTCATGGCACGAGCATCATTTCTGCACGGCGGAGGTGGCGGCGCTGTGCCTCGCGCTGGCGGGCGACCCGCACGCGGCGCAGACGCTGGAGGCCTGGCTGGACGTCTTCAGCGATCGCTACCTGCGCGCGAAGCAGAGCGTCGCGCCGGACGTCGACGACGACCTGCATCGCCGGCTCGCGGCGCTGCGCGGCGTCAAAGCTGCGCCTCGATCGCCGCCTTGTCGATGACCGACCACACCTGGGCGATCTTGCCGTCGCGGAATTCGTAGAACACGCTCTCCGCGAACGTGATGCGCTTGCCGTCGACCGGCAGCCCCTGGAATTGTCCCGTGGGCGTGCAATCGAAGGCCAGCCGGGCCGCGACGTTCGGCGGATCGCAGGTGACGAGATCGACGTTGAATCGCAGGTCGGGGATCGCGCGGAAGTCGTTCTCCAACATCTCGCGGTAGCCATCCAGCCCGAAGCGCCGGCCGTTGTGGACGGCGTCGTGGGCCACGTACAAGCCGAGCCGCGGCCAGTCCTGGGCGTTGAGGCACGCGATGTAGTCGCGGTAGGTCGTGGCGAGTTCCGCTTCGGTCATGTTGGAGGCTCTGTTGGATGGATGGACGGCGACGGCAAGGCCGGGGCCCAGCGCACGAGGCGGGCATTCGCAATGGCGACACGAGAGACGGCCGCAGTATCGCTGCTAGCCGGGGCCGCACTGAGAGTGCGCTGCACCCGCCTGTTCCTCATCCTGAGGCGCGGCGCGTCGTCGGCACCGTGAGGGCCGCGGCGCCGCGGCGCCAAGCTCAGCGTCCGGCCCGCGTGCGCAGCGACACGTGCGTCAGCCCTTCGAACTGGCACAGATCGAGCAGGTGGACGACCTGCTGATACAGCACCTGGGTATCGCCGTCGATGCGCACCGGCCGGTTCGGATCGCGCTGCGCCTCGGCATGCAGGCGGTCGCGCAGCTCCACGGTCGTCACCGGGTCGCGGCCCCAGTAGACGCCGCCCTTGACGTCGACGCCGATGACCACCGGGCTGACGTCGGCGGCCGACTTGTCCAGCGACACGGCGGACTCCGGCAGCGTGATGGCCAACTGCTTCAGCGCCTTGCCCTCGGCCTGCTTCTGGAACGAGCTGGCCACCATGAAGAACATGAGCAGGAAGAAGACGCAGTCGATCAGCGCGATCAGGCTGATCTCGGGCTGATCGTCCTCGCCAAGATCGATGCGCATCAGCGGCCTCCGTCGCGCACGCAGGCGTCCAGCACGCGTTCGAGCTGATCCTCGAGCGCCAGGCCGCCGACCGTGAGCCGGTGGCGGAAGAAGTGATGCAGCGCCAGCGCGGGCAGCGCGACGCTCAGGCCGGCCGCGGTGTTGACCAGCGCCTTCGAGATGCCGCCGGCCAGCAGCGACGCGTCGCCCATGCCGCCGGCGAACGCGATCACGTGGAAGGCCTCGATCATGCCGACGACGGTGCCCAGCAGGCCGACGATGGGCGCCACCGTGGCGACCACCGCCAGCGGATAGGCGCGCTGCTGCTGCCGGCGCAGCTCGCGCGACGCCAGCTCGCCGGCGCGCTCGCCCAGCACCTCGGCCGGCCAGCGCGCGCGGTTGGCCGCGAGGAAGCGGATCGCCTTGGCCAGCACGCTCTCGCGGCGCGCCAGCGCCTGCTGCAGCTCGTCGAAACGCCCCGCCTGCCACAGCGGCACGGCCTCGTCGACCAGTCCCGGCGGCACGATGGCCGCCATGCGAAAGCGCCGGAAGCGCTCGATCGCCACCGTGACCTTCAGCACCGACAGCGCGGCGATCACCCAGATGCCCGCGCCGCCGGCGGCCAGTTGCTGGAACAGGTTGAATTGCATGGCGATTTCCTAACTCCTATTTGGACAGGACAACCGAGAAGAACGTCCGGTCCTCCTTGTTGTAGAGCTTGAACAGCAGGCGATGCACGCCCGCAGCGAGATGGACGCGGCGCTGGCCTTCGGTCAGCGACAGGCTGCCGACGAGCTCGTCGCGCAGGTAGTACGGCGGGTGGTACCACGGCTTGTCGCCCGGCGCGCCGACCCAGACCAGGCGCTCGTCGAGCCACATCATCGAGTCATCATCGGCGGCGATCGACAGCCAGGCGTCGACGTCCTCGGCCACGCGCAGCTCCGTGTACGCGTAGTAGACCGCGTCGTCGCGGCGATCCGGCGGGATGAACGGATAGAAGCCGCGGCTGGTGAACTGCCAGGTCAGCGTGCGGCCTTCGGGGCCGGGATAGGCCGCGTCGAGGTCGACGTCGTCCTGGGGCGGATAGGCCGACTGCATGGACTCGTCGCCCTTGCCCGCGAACGGGCCGATCACGTACCAGGTGTCGAGGTAGACGCGCTCGGCGTAGCTGCCGCCGGCGCCGAACACGCGACCCGCGGCGGTGTGCAGCGCGGCGACGTCCACCGCCGGCGGGGCTGCATAGCGGACGAACTCGTGATGGCCGTCCTCGGCGTGGCCGGTGAGGTCGAGGCTGTTGCCCGGGATGCGCACCGCGGCCAGGCCCTGCGGCGCCGGCGCGTCGAGGCGGCCGCCCTGCCTCGCCGAGCCCGACCCGTGATCGCCGATGCCGCCATCGCGGCCGCTCTTCTCGCCCTGGCCTTCGAGGACGACCGCGCGGCGCCGGCTCGCCTTGCCGGGGTCGCGACCGAAGTCGTCCTCGCTCGCGTTGCGTCCGCCCGCGATGCCCCGGACGTGCTCGCGATTGACCGACAAGCCAGGCTCGGTGCCGACCACGCCGACGCGGCCTTGCGGTCCGCCGAGCCGCACCATGGCCTTGAACTGCTCGGACATCGAGCGCGGGATGCCGTCGGCCACGTGCGCCTGGCCGGTCGAGCCCGACGCCGGCTCGGGATGCGCGGGCGCGCTCGTCGCGCGCAGGCCCTCGCGCTGCGCGTCCAGGCGCGCGCGACGCGCCTCGGCGATGTCGCGCGCCCGGCGTTCGAGCCGCGCGATCTTCTGTTCGGCCGTCTCGCGCGGCGGCGGCGGCCTGTGCGCGGCAGCCTCGATCGCGAGCTTGCGGCGCGCCTCGTCGGGCGACAGCTGCGTCAGGCGCGCGAGATCGGCGGCGCGCGCCTCGACGTCGGCCGCGTCGATGGCATCGGCCAGTTGCTGCGCGCGCTGCGCGAGCGCTTCGGGCGACGCGTCACCGACACCCGGCGGCAGCGGCTTGGCCGCCGGATCGAGCTCCGCGCGCATCGCCTCCATGCGCGCGACGCGATGCCGCAGGTCGCGCGCCTTCGTCTGCGCGACGCGTTGCGCCGTCTGCGCCGCCTCGGTCGCGGCCACCTGCGCGCTCTTGCGGGCGTCGAAGGCGGCGACGTTCAACAACAGCACGGCGAGCAGCACGTGGAACGCGATGGAACCCGCGAAATACGGTCGTCCGGCAATGACGCGACCGAGCCGCTGCAGCAGGCGGTCGCTCAGCCGGACGCCCGGCATCCGCACGCTCGCGGGCTCGTTCGAAAGCAAGGGTGAGGTCGGGCTCAACGGAAGGCGGCTCTCTGGCGTCACGCGCGGCGCGCAAATCGGCGCCGCGAGACGATTCTGGCGAGAGGCCGCCGTGCTGGCAGCGTCGGTGTCCGCTATCGAACACCGGGAGATTCCCGGGTCAGGCCGGCCGCAGGCTCAGCGCCGGTCGGCGAGCGCGTGCGCGATCGTCGACAGGTCGACGTACTCCAGCTCGCTGCCGGCCGGCACGCCGCGCGCGAGGCGCGACACGGTGATGCCGCGCGCCTTCAGCGCCTCGCCGATCACGTGCGCGGTGGCCTCGCCTTCGGCGGTGAAGCTGGTGGCGAGGATCACCTCGCCGGCGGGCTCGCGCTCGATGCGTTCGAGCAGCGGCCCCACGCCGATGTCGCGCACGCCCACGCCGTCCAGCGGGCTCAGCCGGCCCATCAGCACGAAGTACAGGCCCTTGTAGCTGCCGGTGCGCTCGAGCGCCGACTGGTCGGCCGGCGTCTCGACGATGCACAGCACGTTGGCGTCGCGCTCGGGGTCGGCGCAGACGTCGCACAGCGTGTGCTCGGTGAAGGTGTGGCAGCGCTCGCAGTGGCGCACGTCGTGCACCGCGCCGTCGAGCGCCGTCGCCAGCCGCAGCGCGCCTTCGCGGTCGTGCTGCAGCAGGTGGAAGGCCATGCGCTGCGCCGACTTGACGCCGACGCCGGGCAGGACGCGCAGCGCCTCGACGAGCGACAGCAGCCTGGCCTCGCTCACACGCGCCCCTCCCCGAATCCGGCGCTGCCGCTCGTGCAGCGACCGGAAATGTCAAGCTCTCGGGAAGCGAGGATCACATCCGAGCCGAACCGAGCGCCCCCTCGGGGGGCAACGACCGGAGGGAGCGTGGGGGCCGTCATGTCTCAGAACGGCATCTTCATGCCGGGGGGCAGCGGCATGCCGGCGGTGACCTTGCCCATCTTGGCGGAGCTCACTTCCTCGGCATTGCGCAGCGCGTCGTTGAACGCGGCGGCGACCATGTCCTCGAGCATGTCCTTGTCGTCCGCGAGCAGGCTCGGGTCGATGGTGACGCGGCGCACGTCGTGCTTGCACGTCATGGTGATCTTGACGAGGCCGTTGCCGGCCTGGCCGTCGACCTCGATCGTCGCGAGCTCGTCCTGCACCTTCTTCAGGTTGTCCTGCATCGCCTGGGCCTGCTTCATCAGACCGGCGAGTTGACCTTTCATCATGGGGTACGACCTTTCGTGTTCGTTGGAGCCGTCGACGGCTCCGGGAGGGAATCAGAGCGGCTTGACAGAGCCGGGAAGGATGCGCGCCGTCTGGAACTGTGCCAGCAACGCGCGCACCGTGGCGTCGGACTGGATCTCGTCGATCGCCGCGCGCTGCTTGCGATCGGCCTCGGCGGCGTCGCGCTTGAGCGGCGTGTCCTGCGGGTCGCCCATCTCGACGACCAGTTGCAGCTTCTCGCCGGTCAGCTCGCGCAGGATCGCGGCGAGCTTCTCGGCCAAGGCCGGATTGCGCAGCGTTTCGAGCCCCACGCGCAGGCGCCACGTGGGCGTCTCGCCGTCGGCGTCGCAGTGGAACAGCTCGGACTGCATCGCCAACGCGCGCACCATCGCGATCAGCTTGCCGGCCTCCGCGCACTGGGCGATCAGCGCGTACCAGCGCGTGCCGAGCTCGGTGCGCTCGAACGGCGGCAGCGCGGGCGGCGGCGCGACGGCCTGTGGCGCGGCGCGCGGCGCCGGAGCGGGTTCGTCGTCGTATTCGGGCTCCAGCTCGTCGAGGCTGGGACGTGCGCGCTGCACCGGCGGCGGCGCGTTGCCCTGGCGGCCGCGAGTCGGCGCAGGCAGATCGTCCAGCAGCTCGTCGGGCTCTTCGTCGATCCAGGGCGGGCCGGCATCGTCGGACACCGTGGCCGTCGCGAACGCACGCGCCGCGGGCGCGCGCAGCAGCGGCGCCGCGGGCGCAGGCGCGGAGACAGGCGCAGGAACTGGCGCAGGCAACGGACGCGGGGCGACGACCGGTGCTGGCGCCGCGGCGACGGGTGCAGAGGCGATGGGCGCGACGGGTGCGGCCACCGGCCGCGGCGTCGCCACCGAACCGGCCGATGCCGTGCCGGCAGCGGCGCGCGAACCGTCGGGCTGCCGTGCCGCGGGCGGCGCCGTTCCACCGCCGCCGCCGGAGCCACCACCGTCGCTCGGGAACGCCATGAAGCGCAGCAGCACCATCACGAGCCCGGCGTATTCGTCGGGCGCCAGGCTCAGCTCGGCGCGGCCGTGCACGGCGATGCTGTACAGCAGCTGCGTCTCGTCCGGCGCCATCAACGCGGCGAGCGTGCGCGCGGCCTCGGTGTCGGAATCGCCGGCGTCCAGCGAGCCGGGCAGCGCCTGCTCGACAGCCATCTGCTGCAGCAGCCGCGCGACTTCTTCCAGCGTGCCGGCGGCCGACAGGCCGAGTCCGCGCAGCGCGTTGACCTCGCCCAGCACCGCGCCGGCGTCGCGCCGCGCGAGCGACTCGACGATGCGGTTGGCATGGCTGCGATCGACCGTGCCCAGCATCGCGCGCACCGCCGACTCCTCCAGCGTGCCCGCGCCGTAGGCGATGGCCTGGTCGGTGAGCGACAGCGCGTCGCGCATCGAGCCGCGCGCGCCGCGTGACAGCAGCCGCAGCGAGCCGGCGTCGAACGGGATGTTCTCGGCGCCCAGCACCTGCTGCAGGTGCGCGGCGACGGTCTCGGGCGCCATCGGCCGCAGGTTGAACTGCAGGCAGCGGCTCAGCACCGTCGGCAGCATCTTCTCGGGGTCGGTCGTGGCCAGCACGAACTTGAGGTACTCGGGCGGCTCTTCCAGCGTCTTCAGCAGCGCGTTGAAGGCGTCCTTGGTGAGCTGGTGCGCCTCGTCGATCATGAAGACCTTGTAGCGGCCCACGCTCGGCTTGTAGGCAGCGCGCTCGATCAGGTCGCGGATCTCGTCGATCGAGCGATTGGACGCGGCGTCGAGCTCGATGTAGTCGATGAAGCGGTCGCCGTCGATCTCGGCGCAGGCCGTGCAGACGCCGCACGGGTGCGCCGTGATGCCGCCCTGGCCGTCCGCGCCGGTGCAGTTGAGGCTCTTGGCCAGGATGCGCGACACCGTCGTCTTGCCGATGCCGCGCGTGCCCGTGAACAGGTAGGCATGGTGCAGGCGGCCCTGCTCGAGCGCATGCGTGAGGGCGCGCACGACGTGATCCTGCCCCACCATCTGCTCGAAGGTGCGCGGGCGGTACTTGCGTGCGAGGACGACGTAGCTCATTCGTTCGATTCTAGTTGACGGCCAGAGACGATCCGGCCGCGCCCGAGCCATACGGCGACGCATCCGCCATGGGCAAGTTCGCACGATCCGAGGGCCAACCCCAAACCAGGCGCTCCGAGTCGTCGATAATTGCGGCATGAGTTCGCACACCCCCTCGAATCCCGACACGCTCAGCTACGAACAGGCCGGCGTCAACTACGACCTGATCGACCCGCTGAAGGTGGCCGCCCAGCGCGCCGCCGCCGCCACCGCCACGCACCTGTCGGGCCATGGCTTCACCGAGGTCGCCGCGTCGCGCGGCGAGTCGGCCTACGTCGTCGACGTCGGCCCGTTCTACCTCGCCAGCATCGTCGAATGCCTCGGCTCCAAGGCCCTGGTCGCCGACGAGATGGCCGAGCTCACCGGCCAGAGCTATTACGCGGGCATCGCGCAGGACACGATCGCGATGTCCATCAACGACCTGATCACCGTCGGCGCCACGCCGCTGGTGGTGCAGGCCTACTGGGCCGCCGGCGGCAGCGACTGGTTCAGCGACAAGCAGCGCGCCAAGGCGCTGGTCGACGGCTGGAAGGCCGCGTGCGACACCTGCGGCGTCGCCTGGGGCGGCGGCGAGACGCCGGCGCTGGCCGGCATCGTCGAGGCCGGACGCATCGACCTCGCGTCCTCGTGCACCGGCATCGTCAACCCGAAGAGCCGCCTGTCCGTCGGCGACCACCTGCAGGCCGGCGACGCCATCGTGCTGCTGAGCTCCAGCGGCATCCACGCCAACGGCCTGAGCCTGGCGCGCAAGCTGGTCGAGCGCCTGCCCAACGGCTACATGACGCAGGTCGAGCCGGGCGTGTCCTACGGCGAGGCCCTGCTCGCGCCGACCGCGCTGTACTCGCCCGTCACCGAGGCCCTCGCCGCCGCCGGCCTGACGGTGCACTACAGCGCCAACATCACCGGCCACGGCTGGCGCAAGCTGCTGCGCCACCCGAAGCCGTTCACGTACCGCATCGACAAGGTGCCCGCCGTGCCGCCGGTGCTGAAGTTCATCCAGCAATGGGCCAAGCACGACGACCGCGAGGCCTACAGCACGCTCAACATGGGCGCCGGCTTCGCGCTGTTCATGCCCGCCGACCAGGCCGAGCAGGCCTGCCAGATCGCCGAGGATCTGGGCATCGGCGCGTGCATCGCGGGCAAGGTCGAGGATGGGCCGAAGCAGTTGCTGATCGAGCCGCTGAACATCCGCTTCGGCGACGACGACCTGCAGCTTCGTTGACCGTCGGCGGGGACGGGCCTCGCACGTCGCGTACAATCGTTCGTGACGGGCCTCCTCGCATGGAAGCACGGCCAACCGGGTCAGGTCGGGAACGAAGCAGCCCTAACTGTTGTGACCAGTGCCGAGATCAGGCTCGTCACCTATGCCCGTCCTTGAAGACCGCCCGCGTGGCGGTCTTTTCGTTGGGGCACCGCCGACTTGCGCGGATCCGCTGCGCCCCAGGGACGCAGCCGCAACGCGCACGCGGCGAGAAACCGGCATTGCTGGCACTTCGTTTCCGAGCCCCGGAGCCGAACGCCATGTCGCGCAGCTGCCGAATCTGCGTCACCGCCCTCCTGGCCGCGTACGTTTCGTGGATGCCTGCATTCGCGCAGCAGGCGCTGCTCGTCAAGCCGCTGGCTGAGCGGCGCGTCGCGGACCTGCGACCCTGCCCTGACCCTGCGCAACGCTGGCGGGAATTTCTCGCGCGGCTGCAGGGCGACGACCGTTCGTCGGGTTCGCCCTCAAGCGGTGCAAACGGGCGTCGAAATCCGTTTCAGACATCGCGCTATCCAGAGCATTTGCCGGCGGCATGGGCCCTTCGACGTGCGCGAACCCCGCCACGAAGATTCGGAACTACCCTGGACGTCCCATGATCGAGAAGCTGTCATTCAATCGCAAGATCCTGTTGCTCGTGGCCACCGCGGTGCTCGGCGTGCTGCTGGTCTCCGGCCTGGCCTTCATGCAGTTGCGCGAGGAGATCACGAACGCGCGCAAGGCGACGTTGAAGGCGGCGGTGCAATCGGAGGCCACCGTCGTCGCCGGCTACCAGGCCGCGGCCGCGGCCGGCAAGATGAGCGAGGCTGACGCGATGAAGGCGGCCGCCGACGCGCTGCGCATGGCGCGTTACGGCGACCTTGCCGGCAAGGCCGACTACTTCTACATCCTGCGGACCGACGGCATCGCCGTGATGCACCCGTACCTGACGCGCTGGGTGCCGGGCAAGAGCGTGTTCGGCACGCTCAACAGCAAGGGCATCGACGCCGCGAAGATGCTGACCGACGGCATGGCCGCCAGCACGGACGGCTCGACCGCCTGGGTCGCGTCGTGGACGGCCAAGCCGGGCGACAACGATCCGAACGCGGTCGTCTATCCGAAGCTGCAGTACCTGGTGAAGATCCCGGGCTGGAACTGGATCGTGGGCTCCGGCCTGTACATGGACGGCGTGGACGCCGACGTGCGTGCCACGGCGCTGCGCCAGCTGGGCATCTCGCTGGCCGTGCTCGCCGCGATCGGCGTGCTGGGCCTGCTGGTGACGCGCAGCGTGCTGCGCCAGATCGGCGGCGAGCCGCGCGTCGCGATCGACGTGATGGCCGCGCTGGCGCGCGGCGAACTCGCGGTGCGCGTCCCCACGGCGCCCGCCGGCAGTCTCGTCGAGGGCCTGGGCCGCATGGTGCAGGCCATGCGCGCCACGGTCGCGCAGGTGCATTCGTCCAGCGACAGCATCGGCACGGCCAGCGCGGAGATCGCGACGGGCAACCACGACCTCAGCGTGCGAACGGAAGAGACGGCGTCGCAGCTGCAGCAGGCGGCATCGTCGATGATGCAGCTCACGGGCACGGTCAACCAGTCCGCCGACTCGGCGCGCCAGGCCAACCAGCTCGCCGCCTCCGCGGCCGAGGTGGCGCAGCGCGGCGGCCAGGTCATCGCGGACGTGGTCTCCACGATGGAGCAGATCAACGACAGCTCGAAGAAGATCTCCGACATCATCGGCGTGATCGACGGCATCGCCTTCCAGACCAACATCCTCGCCCTGAACGCGGCGGTGGAGGCCGCACGCGCCGGCGAGCAGGGTCGCGGCTTCGCGGTCGTCGCGTCGGAAGTGCGCAGCCTGGCGCAGCGCAGCGCCGGCGCCGCCAAGGAGATCAAGGGCCTGATCGGATCCAGCGTCGAGCGTGTCGACGAAGGCTCGCGCCTGGTCGGCAACGCCGGCTCGACGATGCGCGAGATCGTCGCCTCCGTGCAGCGCGTGAGCGACATCATCAACGAGATCACCGCGGCCTCGTCCGAGCAGTCGGACGGCATCGACCAGATCAACAAGGCCGTCGCGCAGCTCGACCAGATGACGCAGCAGAACGCCGCGCTGGTCGAACAGTCCGCCGCGGCCGCCGAATCCCTGAAGGATCAGGCGGCGTCGCTGTCGCACGCGGTGTCGACGTTCAAGATGAGCTGAGGACGCGCGGACGCATCAGGGCGCGGCCCGCAGCCACTTCTCCAGCTTGACCCCATCGAGCCGGGCGCTGTACATCCGCCGCACGATCGCGCGCTCGTGGTACGCGCGCTCGCTGTAGAAGCTGCGCGCCGCCTCGTTGTCCATCCTCGCCTCGACGCGAATGCGCTGCGCGCCCGCGGCCCGCGCCGCCTCTTCGAGCCATTGCAGCAAGGCCGAGCCCACGCCCCGCCGCTGCTGCGACCGGTGCACGGCGAACAGCAGCAGGTGCGCATCGTCGTCCGCGTAGTACATGACGCCGAAGGCGACCACCGCGCCGGGCGGCCCGACGACGATGACGTTGGTGTCGGGGTCGGCGATGGCGTGGGCCACGCGCGGCTCGCGCCATGTCCACGGTAGCCCGTGCTCGATCTCGTCGCGCGACAGCGCGGCGATGGCCGCGGCGTCGACGCGCGTGGCGAAGCGGATGGTCAGGTGCGAGATCATGGTGCGATGCAAAGCCTACCTGAAGGCAGGACGCCGGCGTTCAAGCCCGTTTCGCAGCAGCACCTTCCCTTTTGACGAAGGCGAGCCCGTCCGGGAGGGCCTATGCTCTGCGCCCATCGCGCCCATCACGAAAGCCGCCCCTGAACCCGACGATCCATCCCGACGGCCTGCCCGCGCCGCAACGCACCTGGGCGATGATCGCGATCGCCATCGCGGTCACGATGGCGGTGCTCGACTCCTCGGTCGCCAACACCGCGCTGCCGTCGATCGCGCGGCACCTGGCGATCTCGCCGGCCGAGTCGGTCTGGATCATCAACGCCTACCAGCTCTCCATCGTCGTGCTGCTGCTGCCGGTGGCCGCGCTCGGCGAACGCATCGGTTTCCGGCGCGTGTACCTGATCGGGCTGGCGCTGTTCACGCTCGGGTCGCTCGCCTGCGCGCTGTCCGGCTCGCTCGAGGCGCTGGTGCTCTCGCGCATCGCGCAAGGCTTCGGCGCGGCCGGCATCATGGGCGTCAACGGGGCGCTGGTGCGCTACACCTTTCCGCATGCGTCGCTGGGGCGCGGCGTCGGGCTCAACGCGCTGGTGGTGTCGATCGCGGGTGCGATCGGGCCGACGGTCGCGTCGGGCATCCTGGCCGTCGGGCCGTGGCAGTGGCTGTTCGCGGTCAACGTGCCGATCGGCCTGTTCAACATCCTGTTCGCCGCGCGCGTGTTGCCGTGGTCGACGCTGTCGGACAAGTCGCTCGACTGGCTCAGCGCCGCGTTCAGCGCGCTGGCCTTCGGCCTGTTCTTCGTCGGCGTCGACACCCTGACGCACGGCGCCGGCCAGGGCGCGCTGGCCGCGGCCGAACTGGTGCTGGGCGTGCTGGCCGGCGTCGCGCTGTTCGTGCGCGAGCGCAACGAGCGACGCCCGCTGATCCCGATCGACCTGCTGCGCATCCCGATCTTCGGGCTGTCGGTGGCGACGTCGATCTGCTCGTTCGCGGCCTACATGCTGGCCTTCCTCGCGCTGCCCTTCTGGTTCCAGATGGTGCTGCACCGCGACCAGGTGATGACCGGCCTGCTGATGACGCCGTGGCCCGCCGGCGTCGGCCTGGTCGCGCCGCTGGCCGGGCGTCTCGCCGACCGCATTCCGGCCGCGATCCTCGGCAGCGCGGGGCTGCTGGTGCTGGCCATCGGGCTGGCGCTGCTGTCGCAACTGCCGCCGGATGCGTCGACGTTCGCCATCGTGTGGCGCATGGCCCTGTGCGGCCTCGGCTTCGGCTTCTTCCAGGCGCCGAACAACCGCACGATGCTGGGCAGCGCGCCGCGCGATCGCGCGGGAGCCGCCGGCGGCATGCTCGCGACGGCGCGGCTGACCGGCATGACCAGCGGCGCCACGATCGCCGCGCTGGTGTTCCGGCTGATGCCGCTGGACGGCGAACACCTGTGCCTGCTCGTTGCCGTCGGGCTCGCCATCGCGGGCGGCCTGGCGAGCCTGTCGAGGCTCAGGCAGGCGGACGCGACACGCGCCGCTTGAGTGCGGCCTGCTCCGGTGTCGCGTGGATGCGATTGTCCGATGCATATGTCAGTTAGATCTTCCGCGCTCGTCGACATCCTCGAAAGAGTCGCCCGACACATCACCGGGTATGCACCGAGCGTCTTCCAACCCGGCCGGGCACGCGCGTTGCCCTACTAGCCGCGCTCGCAACGAATCACCACCGGAGCGTCGGTTTTCGCTCGCTGGACAGGAAGAACCTTCCGATGTGGAAGTCCACACCCTGTCAACGAAGCCCCCGGCGCCCCGCGTTACAAGCACATGGACTCGATCGATGGTCGGTCGGTGATCCACACAACTCACCAAGGAAATCACAATGAGCAAGCTCCTCGCCGCCCTGATCGCTTCCCTCTTCGCTTCCGTCGCGATGGCCCAGGCCAGCGCGCCCGTGGCCACCCCGGCCGTGACCAAGGCCGAAACCAAGGCCGACAAGGCCGACACCAAGGCCATGAACTCGGAAGCCAAGACCGACGTCAAGGCCGACGACAAGGTCAACAAGGCCGAGATGAAGGCTTCGAAGAAGAAGAACAACGCCGCCGCCGACGCATCGAAGACCAAGGCCAAGGCGCAAGCCAAGGTCGACAAGGCCGACGCTTCGGACAAGCCCAAGGCGGAAGCCAAGGCTGAAAAGAAGGCCGCCGATGCCAACGCCGACGAAGCCAAGACGGACGTGAAGGCCGACACCAAGGTCGCCAAGGCCAAGGCCGACGCGAAGTCGGACAAGACCAAGGCCGCCATCAAGACCGACAAGACCAAGGCCGAAGGCCAGGCCGACGTCGACAAGGCCGCCGCCAAGCAGTAAGCGAGACGTCGCGATCGCCGCCGCGAGACGGCGGTTTCGCACGCTCCGACGAAGAAGGCACCTCCCTTGCGAGGTGCTTTTTCATGGTCGGTCGATACCCTGTGCCGTATCCAGGCGCGCCGCTTGCGTCAGGCGGCGCGCGGCCTCATTGCTCGGGCCTGGCTTCGGTCGTCGTGGCCGGGGTCGCGGCGCTGCCGGCGCTGCCCGTCGCCAGGAAGCGGTCGGCGCGCGCCTGCGCGTTGGCGATCGCTGCGGCGACGCCGTCCTTGCCGTGCGGGGCCGATGACGCGGTCGGCGCGGCCGTGACCGGCGCCGCGGCCGGCGAGACCGGACGCGCGACACGCGCCGGTCCGGCCGCGCGTACGGACGCCGCCGGCACCGCGGCCGCGCGGGCCGCCGCGGCCAGCGCGGCGTCGACTTCCTCGTCGCTGCGCTGCGCTGGCACGCCCGCCGCCGGCGCGATCGGGATGTCCTGCGGCGTGGACAGCACGCGTGCGGCCTCCGCCTGCGCGGCGACCTCGGGCGTGATCACGGCGGTGTTGTTCGGATTGTTGCGCGACAGCAGACCCGCATTCCACGCGAGGCTGCCACCGATCAGCACGACGACAGCACCCAGCGCCGCGGCCAGCAGGAACTTCGCGGGCTCGCGCGCGCCCGCGCGGGGGCGCGCGGCCGCCGGTGTCCTCGCGACGACGGGCGCCGCCAGCTCGGGCGGGGCCAGCACCGGAATCACCGCGGGCTTGTCGTAGTGATCCGCGGACTGCGATGGCTGGGGTTTCCAGACCGGGCCGGCCACGCGCTCCCCGCGCGGCGCCTGGCGCGACTCCTGCGCGAAGCGCGCGTGGGCGCCGGAACGTGTCTTGATGGGCGTCTGCGCGATCGAGGGCGCCGGGAACTGCCGTCCGTGCAGCGACGCGATCCCCGGATTGAAGCTGCCGCCGACCAGGTTGCGTGGCGCGGGGGGCGTCGCGTCGACCTGCGGCGTGGGGTCGAACGGCACGTACTCGGTCCGCGTCCAGCTGCCGATCTCGAGGTCGTGGTCGTTGTCGTGCGCGTTCGCCGCATCGTCCGCGGCCAGCTCCGAATCGGTGAACGAGGCGCGCGTCAGCGCCCGGGTCGCCGCCAGCGCCGCGGAGGCGCGTTGCGAGCGTTCGATCTCGCGTTCGATCTCCGAATGCGGCGTGCGTGGATCGTGCGGCTGGAAATCGGGCAGCGGCCGCTCGCCCGGTGCCGACGGGAAATCGCTCCGCGCAGCGTCCGCCTGGGACGGCTGCGGGGGATTCGTGTGACTCATGACTGTGCTCGGAAAACAACCGGCCGCAGGTCCGTTCGAGCAGAAACGACATCGCCGGGCAGTTCCGACGCCAACACCGCTCCCCTTGTTTTCGCCACTGCGCGACCAACCAGTGGGAAATCTCTTGTTTGGGCAAATTCTCCATGGAAACGAGGCGTTGGCAACAGATATTTACACCCTTGACCGAGGAATGTTCGGGGGCGCGCGGTCGGCTTGCCCAGGCCCCGGGCGATGCTAAACTGCCGGCTTGTCAGGAGAGAGCCACCCTTTTCGCGTTCGCGCGTGCGGGGAGGCCGCCGAAGGCGCAGGGGCCGGAAAGCCCCGAACGCTCAGGCAAAAGGACTGACGAGACGCCCGTCGAACACGGGCGTTCCTCACTGGAGAGAGACGATGCGGCGACGGGCCTGGCCTGTCGCGAGATCGTCCACCGAAGGGGCAAGCGGCGCCGGCACACCGGCGCTGCAATCTCTCAGGTAAAGCGGACAGCGAGGGCATCCACCCGCCCTATAAACAGGGGCGGAACTGCCTGCCCTCGAAGGATCGATATGTCCGCCGCTGACACCGCCCTGCTCCACACCCCTCTGCACGCCCTGCACCTCGAACTCGGCGCCCGCATGGTGCCGTTCGCGGGCTACGCGATGCCGGTGCAGTACCCGGCCGGCATCCTCGCCGAGCATCGCCAGTGCCGCCACGAGGCCGCGCTGTTCGACGTCTCGCACATGGGCCAGTTGCTGCTCAAGGGCGCCGACGCCGCCGCCGCGCTCGAGACGCTGGTGCCGGTGGACGTGATCGACCTGCCGCTCAACAAGCAGCGCTACGCCCTCTTCACCAACGCCCAGGGCGGGCTGCTCGACGACCTGATGATCACGCACCGCGAGGACGGCCTGTTCGTCATCGTCAACGCCGCGTGCAAGGACGCCGACCTGCAACACCTGCGCGACCACATCGGCGGCCGCTGCGAAATCGTCACGATGTTCGACCGCGCGCTGCTCGCGCTGCAGGGCCCGATGGCCGTACACGCCATCGCGCGCCTGTCGCCCGGCATCGAGAAGCTCACGTTCATGACCGGCGGCTTCTTCGACGTCGCCGGCGTGCCGTGCTACGTCACGCGCTCGGGCTACACCGGCGAGGACGGCTTCGAGATCTCCGTGGCCGCGGCCGACGCCGAGAAGCTCGCGCGCAAGCTGCTCGAGCAGCCCGAGGTCAAGCCCGTGGGCCTGGGCGCGCGCGACTCGCTGCGCCTCGAGGCCGGCCTGTGCCTGTATGGCCACGACATCGGCACCACCACCACGCCGGTCGAGGCCGCGCTGACCTGGGCGATCCAGAAGGTGCGCCGCCCCGGTGGCGCGCGCGAAGGCGGCTATCCCGGCGCGGACGTCATCGGCAAGCAGCTGACCATCGGCGCGCTGAGCAAGCGCGTGGGCCTCGTCGGCCTCGAGCGCGCGCCGGTGCGCGAGGGCACCGTCATCGTCGACGCCCACGGCCACAAGCTGGGCGTCGTCACCAGCGGCACGCTGGCGCCCACCGTCAACCAGCCGGTGGCGATGGCCTACCTGCCGGTCGATCACGCGATCGTCGCCCACGAGGTCTACGCCGAAGTCCGCGGCAAGCGCCTGCCGATGCGCGTGGCCACGATGCCGTTCACGCCCAACCGCTACTACCGCGGTTGAGCCCCACTTGCCTGTTCCCGATTCTTCCAGCCCAACTCCCAGGAGCCTTGCATGACGACCAAGTTCACGACCGACCACGAATGGATCAACATCGAAGATCATGACGCCGCCGTCGTGGGCATCACGTTGCACGCGCAGGACGCGCTGGGCGACGTCGTGTTCGTCGACCTGCCGGCCGTCGGCCGCACGTTCGCCAAGGGCGAGATCTCCGGCGTCGTGGAGTCCGTCAAGGCCGCGGCCGACATCTACATGCCCGTGTCGGGCGAGATCGTCGAGGTCAACGAGAAGCTGCGCGACGAGCCGGCGCTGGCCAACACCGACCCGCTCGGCGAAGGCTGGTTCTTCAAGGTGAAGATCTCCAACATGGCCGAGTTCGACGAGCTGATGGACGGCCCCGGCTACGACGCGCTGCTGAAGACGCTCTGATCCTCCCTCTTTCTTTCTGACCCGCGCGCGGCGCCACCGCATCGCGCCGACGGCGCTTTTTCCCGGCCGCGTCCACCCGACGCGCGCCGCGCGCCTCTTGCTGACCCATTGCCTGGAACCCCGTCATGTCGCTGACCGCCCCGACCCCGCTGGCCGAACTCGAGAACGCCGCCGAATTCATCGCCCGCCACATCGGCCCCGATGCCGCCGATGAGGCGCGCATGCTGTCGGAAATCGGCGCCGCGTCGCGCGCGGCGCTGATCTCGGCGCTGGTGCCGGCCAACATCGTGCGCGGCGAGGCGATGGCGATCCCCGACGGCACGACCGAGGCGAAGGCGCTGGCCGAACTCAAGGCGATGGCCAGCAAGAACAAGGTTCTGAAGAGCTTCATCGGCCAGGGCTACTACGGCACGATCACGCCGGGCGTCATCCTGCGCAACATCCTCGAGAACCCGGCCTGGTACACCGCGTACACGCCTTACCAGGCCGAGATCTCGCAGGGCCGCATGGAAGCGCTGCTGAACTTCCAGACCATGGTCACCGACCTGACCGGCATGGCCATCGCCAACGCGTCGATGCTGGACGAGGCCACCGCGGCCGCCGAGGCGATGACGCTGGCGATGCGCATGGGCAAGAGCAAGAGCAAGGTCTTCTTCGTCGCCGACGACGTGCTGCCGCAGACGCTCGAGGTCGTGCAGACGCGCGCCAAGCCCATCGGCATCGAGGTGCTGGTCGGCCCCGCTGACCAGGCGGCGGACAAGGACTGCTTCGCCGCACTCTTCCAATATCCCGGCGTGACCGGTCAAGTGCGCGTTCTGAAGCCGCTCGTCGATGCCATCCACGCGCGCGCGGGCCTCGTCATCGTCGCCGCCGACCTGCTGGCGCTGACGCTGCTGCAGGCCCCGGCCGAGTTCGGCGCCGACATCGCCTGCGGCAATACGCAGCGCTTCGGCATGCCCATGGGCGCCGGCGGCCCGCACGCCGCCTACCTGGCCACGCAGGACGCGCTCAAGCGCTCGCTGCCGGGCCGCCTGGTCGGCGTCAGCGTCGACTCGCACGGCGCGCCGGCCTATCGCCTCGCACTGCAGACGCGCGAGCAGCACATCCGCCGCGAGAAGGCGACGTCCAACATCTGCACGGCGCAGGTGCTGCCGGCTGTGATCGCCAGCATGTACGCTGTCTACCACGGCCCCGAGGGCCTGCGCCGCATCGCGCGCCGCGTCGCGTCGTTCACCGCGATCCTCGCCGCCGGCCTCGACCAGCGCGGCATCGCGTACGTCAACCAGCACGCGTTCGACACGCTCGAAATCGAGACCGGCCCGCAGACCGACGCCGTGATCGCGCGCGCCGTCGCGGCCAACATAAACCTGCGCCGAGCCAGCGCGACCACCGTCTCCGTCAGCTTCGACGAGACCACCACGCGCGCCTGCGTGCAGACGCTGTGGGGCATCTTCGCGCCAGGCCAGACGGCGCCGTCGTTCGACGCCTTCGAGCAAGGCGTCGCGCTGCGCCTGCCGGCCGAACTCGTGCGCACCAGCGACTTCCTGGCGCATCCGGTGTTCAACACGCACCACAGCGAGACCGAGATGCTGCGCTACATCCGCCGCCTGTCCGACAAGGACCTGGCGCTGGACCGCAGCATGATCCCGCTGGGCTCGTGCACGATGAAGCTGAACGCCACGAGCGAGATGATCCCCATCACCTGGCCCGAGTTCGCGCACGTGCATCCGTTCGCGCCGGCCGAGCAGTTGGAAGGCTACAAGCTGCTCGACGAGCAGCTGTGCCAGTGGCTCGAGCAGGCCACCGGCTACGCCGGCATCAGCCTGCAGCCCAACGCCGGCTCGCAGGGCGAGTACGCCGGCCTGCTGGTGATCCGCGCGTGGCACGAGTCGCGCGGCGAGGGCGCGCGCGACATCTGCCTGATCCCCGAATCGGCCCATGGCACGAACCCGGCCTCGGCGCAGATGGTCGGCCTCAAGGTCGTCGTCGTGAAGTGCACGCCGGACGGCAGCGTCGACATGGCCGACCTGGAGGCCAAGTGCATCGCGCACAAGGACGACCTCGCCGCGATGATGATCACCTACCCCTCGACGTATGGCGTGTTCGAGCCGGGCGTCAAGGCGCTGTGCGCGCTGGTGCACCAGTACGGCGGCCGCGTCTACGTCGACGGCGCCAACATGAACGCGATGGTGGGCGTGGCCGCGCCGGGCCAGTTCGGCGGCGACGTGAGCCACCTGAACCTGCACAAGACCTTCTGCATCCCGCACGGCGGCGGCGGCCCGGGCGTCGGCCCGGTCTGCGTGGTGGAAGACCTGGTGCCCTTCCTGCCGGCGCATCGCGCGGGCGGACTGGGCGTGCAATCGCCGGCGCGCGTCGGCGCCGTCTCGGCCGCGCCGCTGGGCAACGCCGCGGTGCTGCCGATCAGCTGGATGTACGTGCGCATGATGGGCGCGGCCGGCTTGAAGCAGGCCACCGAGACCGCGATCCTCAACGCGAACTACATCGCGGCGCGGCTGTCCGGCCACTACGACATCCACTTCAGCGGCGGCGTCGCGGGCGTCAAGGGCGGCGGCGTGGCGCACGAGTGCATCCTCGACCTGCGCCCGCTGAAGGACTCGTCGGGCATCAGCGCCGAGGACGTCGCCAAGCGCCTGATCGACTACGGCTTCCACGCGCCCACGCTGTCGTTCCCGGTCGCCGGCACGCTGATGGTCGAGCCGACCGAGAGCGAGCCGCTGGTCGAGCTGGATCGCTTCTGCGACGCGATGATCGCGATCCGCGCGGAGATCGCCAAGGTCGAACAGGGCAGCTGGCCGCGCGAGGACAATCCGCTGAAGAACGCGCCGCACACGGCGCAGGCGCTGCTCAAGGCCGAGTGGCCCCACGCGTACTCGCGCGAGGACGCCGCCTACCCGGTGGCGGCGTTGCGTCTGGGCAAGTACTGGTCGCCGGTGGGTCGCGTCGACAACGTCTACGGCGATCGCAACCTGTTCTGCAGCTGCGTGCCGATGTCCGACTTCGCCGAGGCCGCCGAAGCCGAGGCTGCGCAGGCTTGATCCCACCGTCGTTCACCGCTGCCAGGCCGTCGCCACGAGCGTCGGCCTGACCGCTCAAAGGCAATCATGGCAGTCTCGGTTTTCGACCTCTTCAAGATCGGCATCGGCCCGTCGAGCTCGCACACGGTGGGCCCGATGCGCGCCGCGCGCATGTTCTCCAGCCGCCTGCAGCACGAGGGCCTGCTCGAACGCACGGTGCGCGTGAAGGCCGACCTCTACGGCTCGCTGGGCGCCACCGGCAAGGGCCACGGCAGCGACAAGGCCGTGCTGCTGGGCCTGCACGGCCACGAGCCCGACACCGTCGACATCGAGCGCGTGCCGCTCGAGCTCGACGCGATGCGCGCCAACAAGCAGGTGCTGCTGGGCGGCATGCACATCATCTCGTTCGACGAGGCGACCGACCTGATCATGCATCGCCGCGAGACGCTGCCGTTCCACGCGAACGGCATGCGCTTCACCGCCTTCGACGCCGAGGGCAACGAGCTCGAAAACCGCGTCTACTACTCGGTGGGCGGCGGCTTCGTCGTCAGCGACGAGGTGGCGGCCGACGGGTCGAAGCAGAAGACGATCGCACCCGACACCACGGTGCTGCCCTACCCGTTCCACAGCGGCGACGACCTGCTGCGGCTGACGGCCGAGCACCAGATCAGCATCGCCGAGCTGATGCGCCGCAACGAACGCCACTGGCGCAGCGACGACGAGGTGCATGCCGGCCTGATGAAGATCTGGCAGGTGATGCAGGACTGCGTGCGGCGCGGCTGCCGCACCGAGGGCATCCTGCCGGGCGGCTTCAAGGTCCGGCGCCGCGCGGCGCAGCTGTACCGCGACCTCACCTTCAACCCCGAGGCCGCGATGCGCGACCCGCTGATGGTGATGGACTGGGTCAACCTCTACGCACTGGCCGTCAACGAGGAGAACGCCGCCGGCGGCCGCGTTGTCACGGCGCCCACCAACGGCGCGGCGGGCATCGTGCCCGCCGTCCTGCACTACTACACGCGCTTCGTGCAGGGCGCCAACGACCGCGGCGTCGTCGACTTCATGCTGACCGCGGCGGCCATCGGCATCCTCTACAAGGAGAACGCGTCGATCTCGGGCGCCGAGGTCGGCTGCCAGGGCGAGGTGGGCGTGGCCTGCTCCATGGCCGCCGCCGGCCTCGCGGCCGTGATGGGCGGCACGCCCGAGCAGGTGGAGAACGCCGCCGAGATCGGCATGGAGCACCACCTGGGCCTGACCTGCGACCCCGTGGGCGGCCTGGTGCAGATCCCGTGCATCGAGCGCAACGCGATCGCATCGGTCAAGGCCATCAACGCCGCGCGCATGGCGATGCGCGGCGACGGCACGCACCACGTGAGCCTCGACAAGGTCATCAAGACGATGCGCGAGACCGGCGCCGACATGCAGACGAAGTACAAGGAGACCGCGCGCGGCGGGCTGGCGGTCAACATCGTCGAGTGCTGACTCGCAAACGCGCGACACTGGCGTCATGCAAGCCCTCAAGCGCTCGATGACGATGGCCGCGCTGATCCTGGCCGGCTGCGCCTCGGCGCCGCAGCCGGGCGCCGCGCTGGACGAGGTGCGCGTCGACTCGCGCGGCGCCGACGCCGGCGGCGGCGCGTGCGGCGATTTCGCGCTGAACGCCGCGCAGGCGCGCTACTTCCTCGCGCGCTCGGTGGTCGTCAGCGACCGCCAGCTGCACGACGGCTGGGACGTGCTGCCCTGCTATGTGCGCGGCACGGCGCGCTCGAGTGCCGGCGTCTGGCGCTGGGAGATCCGCGCCGGCGGCACCGCGACTCTGGAGACGCCCTCCGGCGCCACCGAGCTGCGCGCCTGCAGCGAGTGCCAGGCTGTCATCAGCCACTCAGCGGCAAAGACGCACGCGCCCTGAGCCGCGGCATCACTTGGGCAGCGGCGGCGCCTTGTCCCAGTTCGCGAGGTCGGCCTGCGCCTGCCTGATGCGGCTCTCGTCGAGATCGCTCAGTGCGTTGTAGCGGTTGTCGATCGAGACCAGCGCGTCCCGCAGCAACTGCGCGTTGGCGGGATCGTCGCCGAACTGCTTCCTGGCGTTGGCGATGTCGGCCAGCCGTTGCTGCACGCGTCCCGCCTTGTCGTCCTGCGCCGATTTCACGGCCTGCAGCAACTTGTCGCGCTCGCGCTGGCGTTCGTAGGTGGCCAGCATGCGCTTGTCGATGTTGACCGCCGGCGCGGGTGCGGCGGCCTCCGGCGCCACGCCCGACGCGCCCGAGGCCGGTGGCGGATGGCCGTTCGGGATCACCGTCAGCTTCTCTTCCGACTTGGCGCCGAAGCACGGGGTCTGCTGGAACGTGATGGCGCCGTTGGCCGCGGTGCACTTGTACTGGGCGAGGGCCGCGCCGGCGTGCGCGGCAAGCAGCAGGAGGATCAGGCGGGACTTCATGGCGTGACCATATCACCGCTCCTTGGCTCGCAGATGTAGCAAGGCCACCGGGCGCGAAACAGTCGCAACCGGTGGCCTTCGGGTGAGTGCCCGTGGGTCAGGCCATCACGGAGTCCGCCTCGGGCTCGGAGTCGGGCTGCGAATCCGGCGTGTTCGACTGCGGCGCGATCATCGACAGCTCCTCCGGCGGGCCGCCGTCCTGGATCGGGCGCAGGAACGCGAGGATCATGAAGCCCAGCATGCCCAGCAGGCCCATCGCGGCCCACGCGCGCGAGTAGTCGTTGGCCTTGGCGTACGACCAGCAGGCCCACACGCTCAGGCCGATCGCGACCGCCATCACGCCGGCGACGCCGGGCATCGGCACGCCGCTCATCATCAGCACGATGCCCACCAGGCCGGACAGCACCGCGCCGATGATGGCGCCGCGCGAGTTGTTGTCCAGGCGCGTCTTGAAGAAGCCGACCCACTGCTCGATGTACGCGTAGATCACCGGCACCACCACCAGCGTCAGCAGCGTCGACGTGATGACGCCGCCGATGATGGCGCGGCCCATCGGCGCCTGCAGTTCGCCGCCCTCGTCGAGCGCGAGCGCCAGCGGGAACATGCCGAACACCATCGCCGCGGTCGTCATGATGATCGGGCGCATCCGGATCTGGCCGGCGCTCAGCACGGCCTCGGCCAGCGTCGCGCCGGCCTTGCGGGCGTGGTTGGCGAAGTCGACCAGCAGGATGGCGTTCTTCGTCACGAGACCCATCAGCATGATCAGGCCGATCAGCGAGAACAGGTTGATCGTCGAGTGGAACAGCTTCAGCGAGATCATCACGCCGATCAGCGACAGCGGCAGAGACGCCATGATCGCCAGCGGCTGCAGGAAGCTGCCGAACTGGCTGGCCAGCACGATGTAGATGAAGATCAGCGCCAGGCCCAGCGCCGAGCCGATGTTGCCGAAGATGTCGTCCTGGTCCTGCGCGGCGCCGCCGACGTCGAAGCGATAGCCCGGCGGCAGCACGGTGGCCTTGACGATCTTGTCGATGTCGGCGTTGACCTGGCCCACCGTGCGGCCGGACTTCACGTCGACGCCCGCATACACCGCCTGGCGGCGCTGCAGGTCCTGGCGCTTGATGACGTCGGGGTTGGTGACGGGCTCGATCGTCGCGACGCTCTCGAGCGGCACCGGCGTGCCGTCGGCGGAGAAGGCCACCGGCAGCTTGTTGAGCTGCGCGACGCTCTCGCGGCTGGCCTGCGGCAGGCGCAGCTGCACTTCGACCTGCTGGCCGTCCGGCGTCGTCCAGTAGGTCGACACGTCGCCCTGCACGTAGGCGCGCAGGCTGCCCGCGAGCTGCTGCGGCGTGATGCCCAGCTGGCGCGCGGCGTCGGGGCGCACGCGCACCGCGAACGCGGGCAGGCCGGGCTTGACCGAGGACTCGAAGTCGGTGAGGCCCTTGACCTTCTTCATCTTCGCGCCGAGGTCGGCCGTGATCTGGTCGAGCACGGTCGGATCCGGGCCGAGGATGGAGATGAAGATCGGACGGTTGCCGAGCGCGACGGAGATGCCCGGCAGGCCCTCGAGGCGCTTGCGGATCTCGTCCTCGACCTGGAACTGGTTCAGCTTGCGCTGGTGGCGCGGCTTCAGGCCGATGCCGATGTAGGCCGTGTTGTGGCCGTTGTCGCCGCCGACCTGGGTGGACAGCGAGTCGATCTCGGGCATCGAGCCGATGATGGCCTCGACCTGCTTCATCTTCTCGTCGGCGCGCGCCAGGCTGGTGCCCACCGGCATCGTGATATTCAGGCCGGTGTAGCTCTGGTCGGTCTGCGGGATCGCCTCGGCGCCGATGGTGGTCGCCAGTCCGATCGCGGCAACGAAGGTGGCGACGGCGGACCACAGCACGACGCCGCGCGGGGTCAGCGTCGCGAAGCGAAACTGGCGCTTGCCGCCGGTCAGGCGCTGGCCGTTGGCGCCGAAGCCGAAACCGTAGGCCGGCACCGGCGGCACGAACATGCGATAGCGGCGGCCGCTGAAGGCCCAGGTGATCAGGCGTTCGTAGATGTGGTGCAGCTTGGCCATCGCCCAGTCGACGCCGCGCATCATGTGGCCGATGCCCCACAGGCGCTGCATCGCCACGGCCGGCGGGTCGCGCCAGATCGACGACAGCATCGGGTCGAGCGTGAAGCTGACGAACAGCGACACGACGACCGCGGAGACGACGGTGATGCCGAACGGGAAGAAGAACTTGCCGACGATGCCCTTCATGAAGGCCACCGGCACGAACACCGCGCAGATCGCGAACGTCGTGGCCATCACGGCCAGGCCGATCTCGTCGGTGCCCTTGCGCGCCGCGGTGTGGTGATCCTGGCCCATGCCGACGTGGCGCACGATGTTCTCGCGCACCACGATCGCGTCGTCGATCAGCAGGCCGATGCACAGGCTCAGCGCCATCATCGTCATGAAGTTCAGCGTGAAGCCGAACGCGTTGATCGCGATGAACGAGGCGATCACCGAGATCGGCAGCGTCAGGCCGGTGATGATGGTCGAGCGCCAGCTGTGCAGGAACAGGAACACGATCGCGATGGTCAGCAGCGCGCCCTCGCCCAGCGTCTTCTTGACGCCGTCCAGCGATTGCTCCACCCAGTCCGAGCTCGCGTAGATCAGCTTCAGCTCGACGCCCGGCGGCAGCGACTTGCGCATCTCGTCGGCGGCCGCCTTGATGGCCGCGCCGGTGCGCACGATGTTGGCGTCCTGCTGCTTGTAGATGTTGAACGTGACGGCGGCCTTGCCGTTGATGCGCGACAGCGAATCGGGCTCCTGCTCGCGCTCGACGAGCTGGCCGACGTCGCCCAGCATCACCACGCCGCCGCTCGCGTTGCGCGAGATGACGACGTTGTTGAACTGCTTCGGATCGAGCACGCGGCCTTCCACGCGCACCAGCGAGTCCTCGTCCTTGTTCTGCAGCATGCCCACCGGCTGGTCGGTGTTGGCGCGCACCAGCGCGGCGCTGACGTCCGACGGCGTGAGGCCGAAGCCGCGCAGGCGTTGCGGGTCGAGGTCGATGCGCACCTGGCGCGTGACCAGGCCCAGCGGCGTCACGCGGGCGACGCCCTCGACACTCGTCAGGCGCTTCTGCACCGTCTGGTCGGCGATCAGCGACAGCTCGCGGTCGCTGCGGCCGGTGGCCATCAAGGCGAGCACCACGGTGGGCTGCGCGTTGTCGCCGTCGAAACGGCTGACGAACGGGGGCTTGACGTCGCGGTTGAAGCCGGACTGCACGACCGACACCTTGTCGCGCACTTCCTGCGTCGCGCGGGTCATGTCGACGGACAGCTTGAACTCGACGACGGTCTCGCTGCGGCCTTCGTAGCTGTTCGAGCGGATCATCTTGACGCCGGCGATGCCGTTGAGGGCGTCCTCCAGCGGCTTGGTGATCTCGGTCTCGACGGCGCCGGGCGAGGCGCCCGGGTACTGCACCGAGATGAAGACGACCGGCGGCGAGATGTCGGGCATCTGCTCGACGCCCAGCCGCTGGTACGAGAACAACCCGAGCACGCACAGGGCCACCATGACCATGGTCGCGAAGACGGGGTTGTTGATGGAGACGCGCGTCATCCACATGGGAACTCTCCTCGAAGTGAGGCCGTGTGAACGGCGCGGATCAACGGTTGGTCGTCGACAGGACGGCAGGCGCGGCGAGCGGCTTGGGCGTCGCGGCGGTCGCGACCGCGACGACGCGCGCCTTGGCGCCCTCGCGCAGGTTGTCGAAGCGCGCGCCCAGCACCGGGACGTCCGGCGACAGGCCGTCCAGCACCTCGGCGCGCTGGCGCACCGGGTCGCGCCGGCCGGTGGTGACGGTGCGGCGCAGCAGCTTGCCGCCCTCCACCGTCCACACGTACTCCTGGCCCGAGGACGAGCTGATCGCGCCGATCGGCACGGTCAGGCGCGGCGTCGCGTCGCCGATCTGCACCTGCGCGACGGCGTACTGCCCGGCGCGCATCGCCTCCTTCGGGTTCTGCAGCTGCACGGCCACGCCGATCGAGCGCGTGCCGGCCTCGGCGGCGGGCGCGATGCGGGCCAGCTTGCCTTCGACCGGCTTGTCGATGCCCTCGATCCTGAGCGTCACCGGCATGCCCGGCGACAGCCGCGCGACATCCTGCGTGCCGACCGTGCCGGCCAGCTCCAGCAGGTGCAGGTCGACGATGGTGACGACCTGCTGCTCGGCGGTCACCTTCTCGCCGGCAACCACGTAGCGCTTGGAGACGATGCCGCTGATCGGCGCGATCAGCGAGGCGTCGCGCAGCGCGATCCGCGCCGAGTCGAGCGCGGCCTGCGCGGCGGCGACACCCGCCTTGGCGCTCTCGAGTTGCGACTTCGAGTTCTCCAGCGCGATCGGCGAGATGAACTTGTCGTTGGCCAGGCCGATGTTGGAGTCGTGCGTGCGCTGCGCCTGGTCCATCGTCGTCCTGACCGCGGCCAGGTTGGCGGTGCGTTCGGCGACGTGGCTTTGCAGGTCGCTGATGTCGATGCGCCCGAGCAGCTCGCCCGCCTTGACGCGCTGGCCTTCCTGCACGTCCAGCGTCAGCAGCGTGCCGGTGGCCTTGGCGCGCACCATGGCCGTGTTCGGCGCGACCAGCGCACCCGAGAACTCGACCATCTGCGGCAGCGCCAGCTTGACCGGCTTGGCCGCTTCGGACAGCGTGAAGTCCAGCGGCACCTCGCTGGCCGCCGCGTCCGGCGCGTTGGCCGCCATCGCGGCGCTGGCCGGCATCGCGGCCGAGCCCTTGCCGGCCTTGATCGCGAACCCCGCACCGATAGCCACCGCGATCGCCGCCACTGCGAATACCAAGCGTTTGCGCATGTCCTCTTCCTTCATCGTTTTTCCAGGCTGATCCTGAATTTCGACGGAGTGTGGAGCCAGCGGCGACGGGACGGGGGCAGATTGCGACGAAGTGCTGCTGGGCCGGGACGAGTTGCAGTGCGCCTGGACAGGCCGTACGGCGCCTCGACGAACTGCAGTCTACGGCGACGATTTGCGGCCGCCCAGCCCCGCCCCGGCGGGCGCACCACGCAGCTGTCAAATGCCTGTCAGTCGCGCGGCGCGGAGGCGGCGATCGGCGGAATGTCCAGCACGACGTCGCCGCACTGGGCGCGATGCGCCAGCACGTGGTCCATCACCACCAGCGCCAGCATCGCCTCGACGATGGGCGTGGCGCGGATCCCCACGCAGGGGTCGTGGCGGCCGAAGGTCTCGACGACGGTCGGCTCGCCGGCACGGTCGATCGAGCGGCGCGGCGTGCGGATCGAGCTGGTCGGCTTGATCGCGATGGCCACGCGCAGGTCTTGTCCGGTGGAGATGCCGCCCAGCACGCCACCGGCGTTGTTGCCGACGAAGCCCTCGGGGGTCAGCTCGTCGCCGTGCTCGCTGCCGTGCTGCGCGACGCTGGCGAAGCCGGCGCCGATCTCGACGCCCTTGACCGCGTTGACGCCCATCATCGCGTAGGCGATGTCGGCGTCGAGCTTGTCGAACAGCGGCTGGCCGAGGCCGACGGGCATGCCGCGGGCGACGACCTCGATGCGCGCGCCGCAGGAGTCGCCGGCCTTGCGCAGCTTGTCCATGCGGGCCTCGAGCGCCGGCACGATGTCGGCATTGGGCGCGAAGAACGGGTTGAGCGGGATCTGCGTCTCGTCGACGAACGGGATCGGGATGTCGCCCAGCTGGCTCATCCAGCCGACGAAGGTAGTGCCGCGGTGTTCCTTCAGCCATTTGCGCGCCACGGCGCCGGCCGCCACCATCGGAGCGGTCAGGCGCGCCGACGAGCGGCCGCCGCCGCGCGGATCGCGCAGGCCGTACTTGCGCCAGTAGGTGTAGTCGGCGTGGCCGGGACGGAAGGTGTCGAGGATGTTGCCGTAGTCTTTGCTGCGCTGGTCGGTGTTGCGAATGAGCAGGGCGATCGGCGTGCCGGTGGTGACGCCTTCATATACCCCGGACAGTATCTCGACCGCGTCGGGTTCGTTGCGCTGCGTCACGTGGCGCGACGTGCCGGGACGGCGCCGGTCGAGCTCGACCTGGATGTCGGCCTCGGTCAGCGCCAGGCCCGGCGGGCAGCCGTCGATGACGCAGCCGATCGCCACGCCGTGGGACTCGCCGAAATTGGTGACGCGAAAGAGTTCGCCGAAGGTGCTGCCTGACATGCCTCGATTCTAAGGGCCGCCGCCCAGCCCGCCTTCGCGATGCGCGGGGCGCCGCTTCGCGCCTGCAATCGTCTCGTCATTCGCAAGGCCTCGTATTCGCACGCCGCCAATGCCGGGCGGCGTGAAATAGGCCACGGTGGCGGGCCTTATTCCCGCGTCGACGGCGAGCTTCGCAGGCAAAGTGTCGGGATGCTCATTCTCGGCCCCTGTTCGAACGTCATCGGAGGCGCAGCGGGCGACCCGGCGGGTGCACAGGCGCGTCCGGGTGCTGCCCGCGTCGCCCTGCGCACGCTCTGCGTTTCCACCGCGCTCGCCAGCGCGGCGGCGACTGCGTCCGCCGCCGCGACCACCCGTGCCGAACCGGCCATCGCCCTGCCGCTGTGGATGTTCTGGCTCGTCGCCGCGACGCTGCTGGGCCTGGTCGCGGCGCTGCTCGCGCAGACGGTCCGCACACGCCGATCGCTGCAGCGCGAACGCCTGGCCAACCGGCTGATCGACCACAGCCCGCAGCTCGTCTGCGTGCTCGATCCGAGCGGCGCCGTGCGCCACATGAACGGCACCGGCCGCCACTGGCTGCGCATCACGCATCCCGAGATCGCCGGCCGCCGCCTCGACGAGATCGCCCAGCTGGGCATCGCCCATGCGCAGGCGGCCGCCCTGCGCGACGCGGTCGCCAACGCCGTGGGCGGCGCCATCGTCACGCATGAACTCACCGTGAAGCGGCCGGACGGCGCGGCGCTCACGCTGGAGCTGTCGATCCGCGCCATCCCGCGCACGCGCGACGTGCCGCCGAACCTGCTGGTCGAGGGCCGCGACATCACCAAGCGCAAGTCCGTCGAGGACAAGCTGCACCTGGCCGCCGCCGTGTTCGAGCAGGCGCGCGAGGGCTTCGTGATCGCCGATCGCGACGGCCGCGTCGTCACCGTCAACCAAGCCTTCTGCGACATCAGCGGCTACGACATCGACGAGCTGCAGGGCCAGCAGACCGCCGCGCTCGGCTTCGGCATCGGCCGGCGCGAAGTGCGCCGCCAGGTGCGCACCGCGCTGCAGACCTCGGGGCACTGGCAGGGCGAGGTCCGCACCTCGCGCAAGGACGGCAGCCTCTACACCTGCTGGGCCGCGATCACGCAGCAGCGCGACGCCCACGGCACCGTGACGCACTACATCGGCATCCTCAACGACATCACGCAATTCCGCGAAGTCGAGCGCAACCTGGTGCGGCTCGCGCATGTCGACACCCTCACCGACCTGCCCAACCGCAGCCTGCTCGCCGACCGCGTCGGCCAGCTGACCAGCGTGTCGCGCCGCGACCATCGGCCGTTCGCGCTGATGTTCATGGATCTCGACCAGTTCAAGAACATCAACGACACGCTCGGCCACAGCGTCGGCGACGCGCTGCTCGGCGAGGTCGCGCGCCGCCTGCAGGGCAGCCTGCGCGAGGTCGACACCGTGGCCCGTCTCGGCGGCGACGAGTTCGCCGTGCTGCTGCCCGGCGCCGACGCCGCGGGCGCGGAACTGGTCGCCAGCAAGCTGCTGGAACGCCTGGCCGAGCCGTGCATGGTGCAGGGCCACGAGCTGAGCATGACGATGTCGATCGGCATCGCGACGTATCCGTCCGACGGCGACGACTACGAGATCCTTTCGCGCAACGCCGACACGGCGATGTACCGCGCCAAGCACGAAGGCAAGGCGACGTGGCGCTTCTTCGCGGCCGGCATGCAGCAGCGCTCGGCGCGCCAGCTGCAGCTCGAGTCCGCGCTGCGCCGCGCGCTGGAGCGCAACGAGCTGCTGCTGCACTACCAGCCTCAGCTCGACGCCAACGGCGCGCAACTGGTGGGCGTGGAGGCGCTGCTGCGCTGGCGCCATCCGGAGTTCGGCATGGTCTCGCCGGCCGAGTTCATTCCGCTGGCCGAGACCAGCGGCCAGATCGTGGCGATCGGCGAGTGGGTGCTGCGCACCGCCGTCGCGCAGCTCAAGTCCTGGATCGACGCCGGCGTGCCGCCGATGGTGGTGGCGGTCAACCTGTCGGCCGTGCAGTTCCGCCACGTGGGGCTGCCCACCGTCGTGGCGCGCGCGCTGAGCGACGCCGGCCTGCCGGCGCAGTACCTCGAGCTCGAGTTGACCGAGAGCGTCACCGCCAATCCGTCGGCCGCGATCGCGACGATGGACGCGCTGCACTCGCTGGGCGTGCGGCTGTCGCTGGACGACTTCGGCACCGGCTACTCGTCGCTGAGCTACCTCAAGCGCTTCCCGCTGCACACGCTCAAGATCGACCAGTCCTTCGTGCGCGACATCGACACCGATCCCGACGATCGCGCCATCGTGCAGGCCATCATCCAGATGGCGCGCGCGCTGAACCTGAAGACCATCGCCGAAGGCGTCGAGACCGACGCCCAGCACCAGTTCCTGCGCCGCGAGGGCTGCGACATGATGCAGGGCTACCGCTTCTGCCGCCCGATGGACGCCGCCGCGCTGGAGATGTGGATCGCCGGACGCGAGACGGCGCCCTCGCCCAACGTCGTGCCGATGATCGCCGCCTGAACGCGTTCGGCTCACCAATGACCGACGGCCCGAACGCTTGCGCGATCGGGCCGTTTGTCTTTCGGCGACCAGCCTTCAGAGGCTTTGGCCGACCTTGGTGTCTTCTTCCGAAGGCCAGTCGCGGATGTAGGCCTTGAGCATGCGGTTCTCGAAGTCCTGCGCCTCGACCACCGTGCGTGCGACGTCGTAGAACGAGATCACGCCCATCAGCGTCTGGCCGTTGAGAACGGGCATGTAGCGCGCGTGGCGGCCGAGCATCATGCGGCGCACCTCGTCGATCTCGGTCTCGGGCGTGCAGGTGAGCGGCGCGTCGTCCATCACCGAGCGGATGGTGACGGTGCCCAGCGTGCCGCCCTGTCGGACGACGGCGCGGATGACCTCGCGGAACGTGAGCATGCCGGTGAGATCGCCGTGCTCCATGACGACGAGCGAGCCGATGTCGTGCTCGGCCATCGTGACCACGGCTTCGTGAAGCGGCTGGTCGGCGGAAACGGTGAACAAGGTATTGCCCTTGACACGCAGGATGTCGCTGACTTTCATGGCAACGCCTCCTCGGGAATCCAGTGAAATGAGGGTTCCAACATAGCACACAATCGCGACATTGGCCTGCTGGGCTAGCCCTGATCCCGGCCGTCCGATACTGCACCGCAACACATCCCGGAAAGCATCCATGCCCGGCCCGTCCGATCCCGCCTTCGATACCCTCGCCCTTCACGCCGGCGCCGCGCCCGACCCCGCCACCGGCGCGCGCGCGACGCCCATCCACCTGACGACCTCGTTCGTGTTCGAGTCCAGCGAGCACGCCGCGTCGCTGTTCAACATGGAGCGCGCGGGCCACGTCTACAGCCGCATTTCCAACCCGACCACCGCCGTGTTCGAGGAGCGCGTCGCCGCGCTCGAAGGCGGCGTCGGCGCGATCGCCACCGCCAGCGGCCAGGCCGCGCTGCACCTGGCCGTCGCGACGATCGCCGGGGCCGGCTCGCACATCGTCGCCAGCGCCGCGCTGTACGGCGGCTCGCACAACCTGCTGTCGTACACGCTGTCGCGCTTCGGCATCGCGACGACCTTCGTCAAGCCGCGCGACATCGACGCCTGGCGCGCCGCGATCCGCCCGAACACCAGGCTGCTGTTCGGCGAGTCGCTGGGCAATCCGGGGCTCGACGTGCTGGACATCCCGCGCGTCTCGCAGATCGCGCACGACGCCGGCCTGCCGCTGCTGGTCGACGCCACGTTCACGACGCCGTGGCTGCAGCAGCCATTCAAGCTCGGCGCCGATCTGGTGTTCCATTCGGCGACGAAGTTCCTGTCCGGCCACGGCACCGTCGTCGGCGGCGTGCTGGCCGACTCCGGCCGCTTCGACTGGGAACGCAGCGGCCGCTTCCCCGAACTCAGCGCGCCCTACGCCGGCTTCCACGACATGGTGTTCACCGAGGAGTCGACCGTCGGCGCCTTCCTGCTGCGCGCGCGCCGCGAAGGCCTGCGCGACTTCGGCGCCTGCATGAGCCCGCACACCGCATGGCTGATCCTGCAAGGCCTGGAGACGCTGCCGCTGCGCATGGAGCGCCACGTCGCCAACGCGCGCAAGGTGGTCGCGTTCCTGGCCGCGCATCCGATGGTGGCGCAGGTCGGCTACCCGGAGCTCGAATCGCATCCGGACCACGCGCTCGCGAAGACGCTGCTGCCGCGCGGCTGCGGCTCGGTCTTCAGCTTCGACCTGCGCGGCTCGCGTGCGCAGGGCGTCGCGCTCATCGAGGCGCTGCAGCTGTTCTCGCACCTGGCCAATGTCGGCGACTGTCGCTCGCTCGTGATCCATCCGGCGTCGACGACGCACTTCCGCATGGACGACGCGGCGCTCGCGGCCGCGGGCATCACGGCGGGCACGATCCGGCTGTCGATCGGCCTGGAGGATGCGGACGACCTGATCATCGACCTGAAGTCGGCGCTGAAGGCCGCCGAAAGGGCCGCGGCATGAAGCTCGACGTGCAAGGCCGCGCGGCCTACGCGTACACCGGCGGCAAGCCGTGGAGCGACGACGGCCCGTGCGTCGTCTTCATCCACGGCGCGCTCAACGACCACTCGGTCTGGACGCTGCTCGCGCGCTGGTACGCGCATCACGGCCACCGCGTGCTGGCGGTCGACCAGCCGGGCCACGGCCGCTCCGACGGCCCGCCGCTGGCCAGCGTCGAGGCGCTCGCCGACTGGGTACTGGCGCTGCTGGACGCCGCGGGCGCGACGAGCGCGCATCTCGTCGGCCACAGCATGGGCTCGTTGATCGCGCTGGAGGCCGCGTCGCGCGCGCCGGAACGCGCGGCGGCCCTCGTGATGGTGGGCACCGCGTATCCGATGAAGGTCAGCGACGCGTTGCTCTCGACCGCGCGCGACGACCCCGCGCGCGCGATCGCGATGGTCAACGCGTTCTCGCATTCGGGCATCGCGAGCAAACCGTCGTACCCGGGCCCGGGCGCGTGGCTGCGCGGCGGCGCGAGCGCTTTGATGCACCGCACACAAGACGGCGGCGAGGGCAACCTGTTCGAGCATGACTTCCGCGTCTGCGACGCCTATGGCAGCGGCGTCGAGGCGGCGGGTCGCGTCACTTGCCCTGCACATCTGATCATCGGCACGCGCGACGTGATGACGCCGCCCAAGGCGACGAAAGAGCTCGCGGGCATGCTCGATGCCACGGTCCATCGCATCGTTTCAGGGCATGCACTGATGCAGGAAGCGCCCGATGCGGTGTTGAATGCGATGCGCGCTGCCATTCCGGCGTGACGACGACGCCATGACGAGGGGACGACGATGGTCAATGCAGTATTCGACGGCGACCCGAAGTCGCTGCACAGCTTCGCCGAGTTCTACCCGTTCTACCTGAACGAGCACAACAACGCGACCTGCCGCAAGCTGCACTTCATCGGCTCGACGCTGGCGCTGATCTGCCTGTGGTCGCTGCTGTGGACGCGCGAGCCGCTGTTCTTCGTCGCCGCCCTGGTCTGCGGCTACGGCTTCGCCTGGGTCGGCCACTACGGCTTCGAGAAGAACCGCCCGGCCTCGTTCAAGCGCCCGCTCTACAGCTTCATGGGCGACTGGCGCATGTACTTCGACATCTGGACCGGGAAGATCGCGATCTGAGTCAGCGCGCGTCCAGCGTCCCGGTCAGGGCTTCGGAATCGACCCCATCGGCGTCAACGGCCCCACGCCCCGATTGGCAGCCTTGACCTCGTCCAGCCGCTCGATCACCGCAGGATCGACGGCCAGCCGGTCGTCGATGAAGACCTCGATCGGGCGGACGCCCGCACGTCGCGAGTGCAGCGTGAGAAGCCGGCCCTCGATCTCGTCATCGCCATGGCCGCGCACGACGCTGACCAGCCAGTAGTCGGACATCTCCGAGTACGCCAGGCTGCGGCGTCCCAGCAGGCGGGGCACGATCGCCGCCTCCGGGCCCAGGATCAACAGCGTGCGCGACACACCGGACCAGAAGACGATCACGCCCACGCACACGACGAGCAACGCCAGGTTGACGATCGTCAGCACCGGGTGACTCGAGGCCGTGACCATCTGCGCGACGAGATCGCCGCACGCCAGCACGCCGAGCGCGTAGTGCCAGAGGCTGAACGCGAGCGGCGCCGTCAAGGTCAACGTGGTCCTGAAATGGACCGCGCCGGTGCGGGCTCGTTGTGCGGCGATCGCGTCGACTTTCGCGGGCATCGGCTCGCCGCGCCAGCGCGCGACGACGCTGACCGGCACGCCCAGCACCTGGGCCACGGACGCCGCGCTGTTGCCCGCGTCGAGCAGGTCCAGCGCACTGGGCCGCAGGTGATCGAAGCGTCCGGAGTCAGGCATGGTCGCCATTATCGCCAGCCGGCGCGGCGCCGGCCTGCGCGGCTCAGGCCGTCGCCTTGGCCTTCACGATCGGCGCCAGCTGCGTCAGCATCTCGTCGACCATCTCGTCGAGCCCGAACTTGGCCTTCCAGCCCCAGTCCTTCGCGGCCTCGCTGTCGTCGATCGAGCGCGGCCAGTTGGCGGCGATGGCCTGGCGGAAGTCGGGCACGCAGTCCATCGTGAAGCCCGGGACGCGCCTGGCGATCGCGTCGGCGATCTGGCGCGGCGTGAAGCTGATGGCCGACAGGTTGTAGCTGCCGCGCTGGCGGATCGAGTCGGCCGGCGCTTCCATCAGCTCGATGGTGGCACGCAGCGCGTCGTCCATCAGCATCATCGGCAGCGCCTGGTCTTCCTTCAGGAAGCAGGTGTAGCGGCCGTCGCGCAGCGCGGCGTGGAAGATCTCCACGGCGTAGTCGGTGGTGCCGCCGCCCGGAGGCGTCTTCCAGCTGATCAGGCCCGGATAGCGCAGGCTGCGCACGTCCACGCCATGGTTCTTGTGATACCACGCGCACCAGCGCTCGCCGGCCAGCTTGCTGATGCCGTAGATCGTGGTCGGATCCATGACCGTGTCCTGCGGCGTGCCGTCGGCCGGGGTCGTCGGGCCGAAGGCCGCGATCGAGCTGGGCCAGAACACCTTGTCCAGCTTGGCCGTGCGCGCCAGTTCCAGCACGTTGAGCAGGCCCACCATGTTGAGGTTCCAGGCCCACTGCGGATGCTTCTCGCCGTTGGCCGACAGCGCCGCCGCGAGCAGGTAGATCTGCGTGATCTGGTGGCGTTCGACGACCGTGGCGAGGCCGGAGGCGTCGGTGACGTCCAGCTGCTCGTGCGGCAGGCCCGGGTTGCGTCCGGTCGGCGCGACGTCGCTGGTGACGACCTGGGCCACGCCCGGTCGCTTCGACAACGCGAGCGCGAGCTCGGTGCCGATCTGGCCGTTGGCGCCGATGATGAGGATGCGCGCGCCGCTCACTTGGCAGCTCCGATCAGGCCCAGTTCCTTGCCGGCCTGCGTGAACGCCTCGACCGCCTTCTCCAGATGATGGCGATCATGTACCGCGCTCATCTGCACGCGGATGCGCGCCTGGCCCTTGGGCACGACGGGGAAGAAGAAGCCGACCGCATACAGCCCCAGCTCCAGGATGCGCTGGCTCAGCTGCTGCGCCTTGACGGCGTCGCCGATCATGATGGGCACGATCGGATGCTCGCCCGGCTTGATCTCGAAGCCGGCTTCGGTGATCGCCTTGCGGAACCACGCGGTGTTGTCGGCCAGCTTGTCGCGCAGCTCGGTGCTCGCTTCGAGCAGGTCCAGCACCTTCAGCGACGCGCCGACGATGGCCGGCATCACCGTGTTGGAGAACAGGTACGGACGCGAGCGCTGGCGCAGCAGCTCGATCACTTCCTTCTTGCCCGTGGTGAAGCCGCCCGACGCGCCGCCGAGCGCCTTGCCCAGCGTGCCGGTGATGATGTCGATCTGGCCGAACACGCCGCGATGCTCGTGCGTGCCGCGCCCGCGCGCGCCCAGGAAGCCGGTGGCGTGGCATTCGTCGACGCCCAGCAGCGCCCCGTACTGGTCGCACAGCGCGCGGATCTTGTCGAGCTGCGCGATGGTGCCGTCCATCGAGAACGCGCCGTCGGTGAACACGAGCTTGAAGCGCGCGCCGGCGGCGTCGGCGGCCTTCAGCTGCGCCTCGAGGTCGGCCATGTCGTTGTGCGCGTAGCGCAAGCGCTTGGCCTTGCACAGGCGGATGCCGTCGATGATGGACGCGTGGTTCAGCGCATCGCTGATGATGGCGTCGTCCTCGCCCAGCAAGGGCTCGAACAGGCCGCCGTTGGCGTCGAACGCCGCGGCGTAGAGGATGGTGTCCTCGGTGCCCAGGAAGGCCGCCAGGCGCTGTTCCAGCTGCTTGTGGATGTCCTGCGTGCCGCAGATGAAGCGCACCGAGCTCATGCCGTAGCCGTGCGTGCGCAGCGCCTCGTGCGCGGCCTCGATGACCGCCGGATGCGACGACAGCCCGAGGTAGTTGTTGGCGCACAGGTTGATCAGCTCGCGGCCGTCGGCCAGCCTGACCAGCGCGCCCTGCGGCGTCGCGATGATGCGCTCGCTCTTGAAGAGCCCGGCGGCGCGGATGCCGTCCAGCTCGGACTGGACGTGTTGGTTGAATGCGGCGACGCTGGTCATGACGTTTGTCCTTCAGGCACAATCTTGTTCAATGCGATTTGCGTTGTTCGATATATCGAACATGCGTGCAGTATCGGAAACAACGGCCCGTTCGTCAAGCCGCCCGGCATCGAACTTCGAGAAAATCATCATGACCCGCAACCTGTCCGTCGAGCCACCCCGCGTCGGCAATACCCTCGCGGAACTGCGTCAATTGCGGGCGCTGTCGCTGGACGAGCTGTCGCGGCTGGCCGGCGTGTCGAAGTCGATGCTGTCGCAGATCGAGCGCAACCAGGCCAATCCGACGGTGGCGGTCGTCTGGCGCCTGGCCAACGCGCTGGGCGTGCCGCTGGGCCAGTTGCTCGACGGAGAGCGCCCCGCCCTGCCCGCGATCACCACCGTCGCCGGCCACGCGACGCCCTCGCTGCGCAGTCCCGACGGCAAGTGCGAGCTGCGGATCCTCGGCCCGATCGAGCTGGCCGGGCAGTTCGAGTGGTACGAGCTGACGGTACAGCCCGGCGGCCGGCTGGAATCGGAGGCGCACGAGCCGGGCTCGCGCGAGCACCTCACCGTGCTGGGCGAGGGATCGCTGGAAGTCCGCTCGGGGACGGACGTCTCGACGCTGCAGGCCAACGAGACGGCGCGCTACGTGGTCGACGTGCCGCATTCGATCTCGAACGCGGGCAAGACGGTCGTGCACGCGCTGATGGTGGTGGTGCACCCGGCTTGAGGGCCGCGCGGCGCCTATTCAGGCTGGCACAGGCGCGGCGCGCACACCGTGTCCAGCGTGACGTCCACCGTCCCCTTGCGGCTGCTGTAGGCCGCGATCTGCTCGCGGACGTCCGGCGGCAGCGGCACCGGAACGGTCGGCGACTGCGCCCACGGCGCCATGTTCGCGCCGACGGCCAGGAAGCGCAGGCAGATGTCCCCACCCTGCGCCAGGTCGACGTCGCGGTAGCGCGCCGGGATCAGCACCGCGTAGACGAAGTGCCGCGCGGCCTCGTCGCGCTCCAGCGGGAGCGGGTCGCGCCAGGCGCCCACGGGCTGTCCGGTGTCGCACAGCGTCGCCTGCACCTCCGGATAGGAGTTCTCGTCGCGCGCGAGCCGGAACATGTCGCGGTGCATCTCGACGCGCACGACGGCGTAGCCCGTGATGTTCAACGCCGCGCCGCCTCCGGAGACCTTCTCGCGATGATCCACGAAGTGCACGTCCATCAGGCGCACGTGCCAGCGCGCTCGCCCGAGGGCGATCGCCAGCGCGGCCACGATCGCCAGCAGCGCGATCGCGACCACCTTCCAGGTGTGCACGCCGCCGGGCGGCGGGGGAAACGACGATGTCGATGCGATGGCGGGCTCCAGTCGGTCTCGGCTGCGGCTCAGGCGGGCAGCACCTCCGCCAATTGGATCGCATCGACGCCCAATTTGCCACGGGCCGGTCCGAGCGCGGCGATCGGCGCGAGCAACAGCACGTTGACCAGCGGGCCCAGCGGCGTGTGCGCGGGGTCGCACAGCAGCACGTAGCGCGGCTGGCCGTCCTCGTCGAGACGCCCGACCCAGTCGAGCGTCATCAGCGCCTCCAGCACGGATTCGATCTGCAGCGGATCGAAGCGCAGGCTGTCGGCAAGGTCGACGCCGGTCAGGCCGTGCTGGCCGGCCTCGCGACTGCGCTGCAGGCTGCGCACGATCTCGAGCGCCAGCGCGAAGCGCTGGCCCGGCACGCGGCCGTGCTGCACCAGGTTCAGCTTGAGGCTGGGCGCATAGGCCGCGATCACCGCGCCCAGCAGCACGATGACCCAGCCGAGATAGATCCACAGCAGGAAGATCGGCACCGTCGCGAACGCGCCGTAGATGCTCGAGTACGAGGTCATGTGCGACAGGTACCAGCCCAGCGAGCGCCGCGCCACCTCGAAGCCCGTCGCGACGAACAGCCCGCCGGCCACGGCGTGGCGCCACGCCACCGGTGCGTGCGGCACGTAGTGGTACAGCGCGCTCATCGCGCTCGCGAGCACGCAGAACTCGGCGACGGACAACGAGAAGCTGACGCCGCCCGACATCTGCTGCACCATGCCGCTGGACGCCGAGATCGCATACGACATCAGCGTGAGGCTGGCGCCGAGGATCAACGGCCCCAGCGTGACGGCCGACCAGTAGATCAGCACGCGCTGCGCGATCGGCCGCGGCTTCTTCACGCGCCAGATCGCGTTGAGCGTGCGGTCGATCGTCAGCATCAGCGCCATCGCGGTGATGCCCAGCGCGATCAGGCCGAACGCGCCGAGGCGGCTCGCCTTGGTCGCGAACATCGTCAGCGTGCCCAGCACCGGCTTGGCGATGTTGGGCGGCACCAGCGTCTGCAGGAAGTACTTCTCGAGGCCGGCCTGGAACGTGCCGAACATCGGGAACGCGGTGAAGACCGCCAGCATCACCGTCAGCAGCGGCACCAGCGAGATCAGCGTCGTGAACGTGAGGCTGCTGGCGGTCAGGCCCAGGCGGTCGTCGCGAAAGCGCGCGCGCAGCGTGCGCAGCGTCTCGAACCACGGCCAGTTGCGCAGGGTCTGCATCGGGCCGGCGAGCAGCGCGCCCAGGGGTGTCGTCAAGGTCTTGGAAACCGTCATGGCGACTATCATGCCAAACATGCTCGACGACTCTGCAACAGCCCCTGCCGCGGCGGACCGCGTGACCGCCGCGATACGCGTCGTCGCGGTCGCGTCGGCCGTCGCCTTGATCGCGCTGAGCATAGTCTGGGAGCTGGTCTGGGCGCGCACGGGACACGGCACGCTGGTGCTGAAGGCGCTGCCGCTGGTCATCGCCCTGCCCGGCCTGTTGAAGCACCGCATGTACACGTACCGCTGGCTGAGCCTGGCGATCTGGCTCTACGTCGCCGAGGGCCTCGTGCGCATCGGCGACCGCGCGCCGGCCGACTGGTGCGCCGGCGCCGAGCTGGCGCTGTCCCTCGTGCTGTTCGTCGCCTGCGCGGCGCAGGTGCGTTGGCGACATGCGGTGGCCAGGCGGCTGGCGTCGCCCGCCGACGCTGGCACCGCACGCTGAGATGACCAGCCTCCTGGACGACCTGCGCGCGATCGTGGGCGGAACCCACGTGTTGACCGGCGACGACGACGCGCTCGTCGCCTGGGAACGCGACTGGCGCAAGCGCTATCGCGGCCGCGCCCTGTGCGTCGTGCTGCCCGCTTCGGCGGACGAGGTCGCCGCCGTCGTGCGCCGCTGCGCGCGCGAGGACGGCGTCAGCATCGTGCCGCAGGGCGGCAACACCGGACTGGTCGGCGGCGGCGTGCCCGACGACTCGCGCCGCCAGGTCGTCCTCTCGACAAGGCGGCTGCGGGCCGTGCGCCGCGTCGACGCGGACAACCAGACGATCACCGTCGAGGCCGGACTCGTGCTGCAGGAGCTGCAGGCCGCGGCCGCCGAGGCCGGCCTGCTGTTCCCGCTGAGCCTGGCCGCCGAGGGCACGTGCACGATCGGCGGCAACCTCGCGACCAATGCCGGCGGCACGCAGGTGCTGCGCTTCGGCAACGCGCGCGAGCTGTGCCTGGGCCTCGAGGTGGTGACCGCGCAGGGCGAGTTCTGGAGCAGCCTGCACGGCCTGCGCAAGGACAACACTGGCTACGACCTGCGCGACCTGTTCATCGGCAGCGAGGGCACGCTCGGCATCATCACGGCCGCCACGCTGCGCCTGTTTCCGCGGCCGCGCGCGGGCGTCACCGCGTGGGCGACCTGCCGCACGCTGGCCGACGCCGTGGCGCTGATGCGACGCCTGCGCGATGCGTTCGACGCGGAACTGGTCGGCTACGAGGCGATGAACGCCGCGTCGCTGGCGCTCGTCGAATGCCACTTCTCCGCGCTGCGCGTGCCGCTGCCGCTGGCCGACGTCGACGGCCAGCCGCTGTGGTCGGTGCTGATCGATCTCGCGTCGCCGCACGACGAGCACTTGCTGCGCGAGCGCGCCGAGGCCACGCTGATGGCGGCGATGGAGGCCGGCGAGGCGGTCGACGTCGCCGTCACCCGCAACGAGCTGCAGGCGCGCACGCTGTGGCAGCTGCGCGAGGCGATCCCGCTGGCGCAAGGCGTCGAGGGCCTCAACATCAAGCACGACATCGCGGTGCCGCTGTCGTCGCTGGCCGACTTCGTCGCCGCCGCCGACGGCGCGCTCGAGGCCGTCGTGCCCGGCGCGCGCCACATCACCTTCGGGCACCTGGGCGACGGCAACCTGCACTACAACCTGCAGGCGCCCGCGGGCGACGAGGCGGCCGATTTCCTCGCGGACCACGAGCCCGCGGCCAACGCGTGCGTCTACGACGTCGCGGCCCGCTTCGGTGGCACCTTCTCGGCCGAGCACGGCATCGGGCGCCTCAAGCGGGCCGAGCTGGCGGCGCGCAAGCCGGCGCCGGCGTTATCGATGATGAAGGCGATCAAGGTCGCGCTCGACCCGCGCAACCTCCTCAATCCGGGCGTGATGCTGCCAGACTGAGGCCTCCTGCATAGACATGTACGAGGGTGCGACGCCCGAGACAACCGGTAGCACAGGGCCTGCGCCAATTCACGGAACGGTCATGCAAATCATGCATGGGCGCCGATCCACTTGGCATTGGATCGTGGGCGACACCGGCTCTACAGTGCTGGCACAACTAGCGCGCCGGCGGTCTCCGAAAGACCGGAACGGCGACGCACAGGAGCCAAGCCACACATGCATCCCTGCCGAGAATACTGGGGCCAGGACGTCGCCTACGGGTCGCTCGTCGCCGGTGAACGCCCGCGTCGCGACGAGCGCGCCGGAGCACTGACCGAAGTCTGGATCCTCGACCTGCGCCACTCGGCCCGCGCTGCGCCGCATGCCGACCTGGCCAGCGTGCTGCGCCGCATCGTCGGGCTGGACAGCGGCGAGGAGTCGCTGCGCCAGTCCGCCGCCCACCTGAAGGCCTTCCTCGCGACGGAGCCGGCGCCGCCGCCGCCGGCCACCGGCATCGAGCGCGCATACGGCGGCGACAACGCCGACGGCGACCAGAACATCCTCGGCATCGCGACGCTGCATCGCACGCGCATGCTGCCCGCGGGCTCGTTCGCGGCCGCCGCGGGCGTGCCGAGCAAGGCCGCGCGCGAGGAGTCCTCGGCGCTGCTGTGCGCGCAGTTCATGCGCCACCTCGGCGAGCTCGGGGCAGACGACGGCGTCTCGCGCATCGACTGGGTGATGGTGCGCGCTGCCGACAAGGCCGACGGCGCGCGTTCGCATCTCGGGGCGACGCGCGTCGCGCGCGTCGCGCTGAAGCCGTTCGCGCCCGGCGACGAGCCGCGCGACGCTACTGCAGCGGCGTCTTCGGGGGCAGGCCCGACGGCAGCGTGAAGACCTCGATGCCCTCGTCCGCGAGCGCCTCGCGCTCCTGTGCCGTGGCCTGGCCGCGGATCGCCTTGGCCTCGCTCTCGCCGTAATGGATGCGGCGCGCTTCCTCCGCGAAGCGCGGGCCGACGTCCTGCGTGTTCTTCAACAGCTCGGCCACGGCTTCGACGAAGCGGGCCGTCGCGGCGTTGCCGTGCACCGCCGTCTCGGTCAGGCTGGTCGACGCAGGCGCCGGCGCGGAGGCCTGCGCGGCGGGCTCGGGCGCACGCGCGCCCGACAGGTTGAGTCGCGGCGCGCTGGGCAGCCGCGTCACTTCGGCGTTGCCGCAGACCGGGCAATCGAGCAGGCCGCGCTCGCGCTGCGAGCCGTAGTCGTCCTCGGAGGCGAACCAGCCTTCGAAGCCATGGCCGACGCCGCAGCGCAGATCGAGCACCTTCATCGAGGCGCCCTCATTCGGCGGCCTGCCAGGTGGGCGTCCAGGCGCCGCTGCGCCACAGCTGCAGCTTCAGCAGCGCGACCATCGTCTTGGCGTCGGTCAGCTCGCCGCTGGCGGCCATCGCGAACAGGGTGGCCTCGGGCATCGTCAGCACCTCGAGGAACTCGCCGTCGTCGAGCTGCTGCGCGCCGGCGACGAGGCCGCGCGCGAACCAGATGTCGATGAATTCGTTGGAGTACGCGGGCGCGTTGTGCAGGCAGCCCGCGTAGGCCCATTCGCGCGCGGCGTAGCCGGTCTCCTCGCGCAGCTCGCGCTGCGCGCAATGCAGCGTGGTCTCCTGCGGGTCGAGCTTGCCGGCCGGCAGCTCCAGCAGCACGCGATCGAGCGGATAGCGATGCTGGCGCTCGACGATCAGCCGGCCATCGTCGGTCATCGGCACGATCATCACCGCGCCCGGATGCACCACGTGTTCGCGCTGGGCGATCTTGCCGCTGGGCAGCCGGATCTCGTCGCGGCGCACCTGGAGGAAGTGGCCTTCGTAGACGCTCTCGGAACGGATGCGGCGTTCGACGAGATGCTCGTCGACGCCGTCCATCGCGCGGACCGGGGAGCCACCCGCGACGATGGCCTCCACGTTCTTTTCGGTCACGCGAGGCCTCTTGCCATCAGGTGGAGATGGCCTTCAATACCGCTTCGCGACAGGCCGTCATCAGGCCGTCCGGCAACAGGCCGAAGCCCAGCGCCGCCAGGCCGTTCAGCGCCAGCAGCACGGTGGCGCCGGTCTCGCCGCGGATCGGCGTCGTGTCGGCCGGCTCGTCGAAGAACATCGTCTTGACGATGCGCAGGTAGTAGTACGCGCCGATCAGCGACAGCAGCACCGCGATGACCGCGAGGATGATGTATCCCTTGACGCCGGTGCTCACCAGCGCCTGCAGCACGGCGAACTTCGCGTAGAAGCCAACCAGCGGCGGAATGCCGGCGAGCGAGAACATGAAGATCGCCATCACGCCCGCGATCCACGGCGAGCGCTTGCCCAGGCCGGCGAGGTCGGAGATCTCCTCGCTCTCGAAGCCGTGGCGCGACAGCACCATGATCAGGCCGAAGGTGCCCAGCGTCGTCAGCACGTAGGTGACGATGTAGAACAGCGCCGAGCTGTAGCCGTTGGCGGCCGCGGCGGTGCCCATGTCGATGACGGTCGGCGTGAAGCCCAGCAGCATGAAGCCCAGCTGCGCGATCGCCGAGTAGGCCAGCAGGCGCTTCAGGTTGCTCTGCGCGATGGCCGCCAGGTTGCCCAGCGTCATCGACACCACCGACATCACGATCAGCATCTGCTGCCAGTCGACGGCCAGGCCCGAGAGGCCTTCGACCAGGATGCGGAAGGTGATGCCGAACGCCGCCAGCTTGGGAGCGCCGGAGATCAGCAGCGTGACGGCCGTGGGCGCGCCCTGGTAGACGTCGGGCACCCACATGTGGAACGGCGCGAGCCCGAGCTTGAAGCCGAGGCCGGCGACGATGAACACGAGGCCGAAGGTCAGCACCGTCCCGTTGATGGTGCCCTTGTGGATGGCCTCGAACACGGTCGGGATGTCGAGCGAGCCGGTGGCGCCGTACATCATCGACAGGCCGTACAGCAGGAAACCCGAGGCCAGCGCGCCGAGGATGAAGTACTTCATCGCGGCTTCGGTCGCCACCGCGTGGTCGCGGCGCAGCGCGGTCAGCGCGTACAGCGACAGGCTCATCAGCTCGAGGCCGACGTAGACGACCAGGAAGTTGTTGGCCGACACCATCACCGAGATGCCCAGCAGCGAGAACATCGCCAGCGAGAGGAACTCGCCCTTGAGCAGGTCACGCGAGGCCAGGTACGGGCGCGCGAAGCCGAGGGTGATCATCGTGGCCAGCGTGGCGGCCAGCGCCAGCAGGTGGCCCAGCGGGTCGATCACGACCATGCGCTGCATGCCGTAGACGGTGCGCGCGGCCTGAAGCTCGTTCAGGTGCATCAGGGCGAGGACGGCCAGCGAGATCTGCGCGATCCAGAACGTGAGGTTCAGGCGCGACTCGGAGGCGTTGACGCCGACCAGCGCCACCACCGAGGTCATCAGCAACAGGAAGATCTCGGGGTAGACGATCGGCAACGAGGTCAGTTGAATCATGGGTATCTTTCCGCGACGCTCAGATCAGCTTGGGCTGGGCGACGTGCTTCAGCAATGCGTCCACCGAGACCTGCATGACGTCGGTGAAGGGCTTCGGGTACAGGCCCATCGCCAGCACGGCGACGGCCAGTACCGCGAGCATGAAGAATTCGCGGGGGTTGATGTCCTGCAGGCGGCTGACGCTGCCCTTGGTGACCGGTCCGAAGTAGACGCGCTTGACCATCCACAGCGTGTAGGCGGCGCCGAAGACCAGCGCGGTGGCGGCGAGCGCGGCGACCCAGAAGTTGAAGCCGGTGGTGGCCAGGATGACCATCCACTCGCCGACGAACCCCGCGGTGCCCGGCAGGCCGCAGTTGGCCATCGCGAACAGCACGGCGAACGCGGCGAACATCGGCATCGTGTTGGCGACGCCGCCGTAGGCCGCGATGTCGCGCGAGTGGACGCGGTCGTACAGCACGCCGATGCCCAGGAACATCGCGGCGGAGACGAAGCCGTGCGAGATCATCTGCACGATGGCGCCCTGCATGCCCAGCGAGTTGAAGATGAAGAAGCCCAGCGTGCAGAAGCCCATGTGGGCGATCGACGAGTAGGCGACCAGCTTCTTCATGTCGGTCTGCACCATCGCGACGAGGCCGATGTAGACGACGGCGATCAGCGACAGCGCGATGATCAGCCAGGCCCAGTGGTGGCTGGCGTCCGGCGCGATCGGCAGCGAGAAGCGCAGGAAGCCGTACGCGCCCAGCTTCAGCATGATCGCGGCCAGCACGGCGGAGCCGCCGGTGGGCGCCTCGACGTGGACGTCCGGCAACCACGTGTGCACCGGCCACATCGGCACCTTGACCGCGAAGGCGGCGAGGAACGCGAAGAACAGCGCCGTCTGCGCCGTCATCGACAGCGGCAGCTTCTGCCACGCGAGGATGTCGAAGCTGGCGTTGGACTGGATGTACAGGTAGACGATCGCGACCAGCATCAGCAGCGAGCCGAGCAGCGTGTACAGGAAGAACTTGAACGACGCGTAGATGCGCTTCGGGCCGCCCCAGACGCCGATGATGATGTACATCGGGATCAGCGTGGCTTCGAAGAACGTGTAGAACAGCAGGCCGTCGACCGCCGCGAACACGCCGATCATCACGCCCGACAGGATCAGGAACGCGGCCATGTACTGGTTCACGCGTTCGGTGATGACCTCCCAGGCCGAGATGACGACGACCACGGTGATCAGCGCCGTCAGCAGCACGAACCACACGGAGATGCCGTCGACCGCCACGTGGTAGTGCGCGTTGAAGCGCTCGATCCACGTCAGGTCGGTCGAGAACTGCATGCCTGCCTGCGTCGTGTCGAAGCCGGTGATCAGCGGGATCGTGACCAGGAAGGACGCGAGCGCGAAGACGAGCGCCATCCAGCGCACGGCACGCGCGTTGTCATCGCGTCCCAGCGCCAGCAACACCACCCCTGCCAGGATCGGCAGCCAGATGGCCAGGTTCAGAAAAATCATTCTTGTTCTCCGCCGGCGTTGATCAGTGAGCGATGGTCTGGAAGTAAGGCCAGAGCTGCCAGGTCATCAAACCGAACACACCCAGGATCATCACCAGCGCGTACCAGTAGAGATGGCCGGTCTGCACCAGGCGCACGACGCCGGCGACGGCGCCGACCAGGCGCGCCGAGCCGTTGACGAAAAGGCCGTCGATCAGGCCCTGGTCGCCGCCCTTCCAGAGGCCCCGTCCGAGCAGCCGCGCACCGGCGGCGAGGACGTTCTCGTTGAACCAGTCGAAGTAGTACTTGTTCTCGAGCACCTTGGTGATCGGCGCGAAGATCTTCGCGGCGGTGTCCGACAGCGACGGCTTGACGATGTACATCACGTACGACAGCACCACGCCCGCCAGCGCCAGCAGGAACGGCAGCGACGTGAAGGCGTGCAGGCCCATGCCCACCGCGCCGCCGGCCTCGTTGAAGTCCTTGGCGAGTTCTTCCATCGCCGCATGCTTCTCGCTGTTGTAGAAGATGGAGCTGCCGAAGAAGCCGCCGTACAGCATGGACTTGATCGTCCAGCCGCCGATGACGGCAGACGGGATCGCCAGCAGCACCAGCGGGCCGGTGACGACCAGCGGGGACTCGTGCGGCTCGTGGTCGTGACCGTGACCGTGGTCGTCGTGGCCATGGCCGTGCGCGTCATGTGCGTGGTCGTCGTGCGAGTGCGCGGCGTGGGCATGCGCATGGCCGTGGTCGCCGTGCGCGTCGTCCTCTTCCAGTTCGGGCGCCGGCTCTTCCGCGGCGGCCGGGAACGGCGGGTTGCGGAAGCGCTCCTCGCCGTGGAAGACCAGGAAGAACATGCGGAACGAATAGAACGCCGTGACGAACACGCCGATCGTCACCGACCAGAGCGCGAACGTCGCGCCCGGCAGGTGGCTCGAGTGCGCGGCCTCGATGATCGAGTCCTTCGAGTAGAAGCCCGAGAAGAACGGCGTGCCGATCAGCGCGAGCGAGCCGATCAGCGACGTCCAGTACGTGATCTTCATGTACTTGCGCAGGCCGCCCATGTTGCGGATGTCCTGGTCATGGTGCATGCCCATGATCACGGAACCGGCCGCGAGGAACAGCAGCGCCTTGAAGAACGCATGCGTCATCAGGTGGAACACGGCCACCGGGTAGGCCGAGAGCCCCAGGGCGACGGTCATGTAGCCCAGCTGCGACAGCGTGGAGTACGCGACGACGCGCTTGATGTCGTTCTGGATGATGCCCAGGAAGCCCATGAACAGCGCGGTGATCGAGCCGATGACCAGCACGACGTTCAGCGCGGTGTCGGACAGCTCGAACAGCGGCGACATGCGCGTGACCATGAAGATGCCGGCCGTCACCATGGTGGCGGCGTGGATCAGCGCGGAGATCGGCGTCGGGCCTTCCATCGAGTCGGGCAGCCAGACGTGCAGCGGGAACTGCGCCGACTTGCCCATCGCGCCGATGAACAGGCAGATGCACGTCACCGTGATCAGCATCCAGTCGGTGCCCAGGCCGAAGCCCTGGGTCGCCAGGCCGCCGGGCTTCGTGAAGGCGTCGAAGGCCTCCGCGTAGTTCAGCGTGTGCGCGTAGGTCGCGATCAGGCCGATGCCCAGGATGAAACCGAAGTCGCCGACGCGGTTGACCAGGAAGGCCTTGAGGTTGGCGAACACGGCCGAAGGCTTCTTGAACCAGAAGCCGATCAGCAGGTACGAGACGAGGCCCACCGCTTCCCAGCCGAAGAACAGCTGCAGGAAGTTGTTGCTCATCACGAGCATCAGCATCGAGAACGTGAACAGCGAGATGTACGAGAAGAAGCGCTGGTAGCCCGGATCCTCTTCCATGTAGCCGATGGTGTAGACGTGCACCATCAGCGACACGAAGGTCACCACGCACATCATCATCGCGGTGAGGCCGTCGATCAGGAAGCCGACTTCCATCTTCAGGCCGCCGGCGTTCATCCACTCGTAGACGGTGCCGGAGAAATGGAAGCCGTCGTAGACGACGGCGCTGAGCGTCATCGCCGAGATGACGAACGAGATCAGGACGCCCAGGATCGTGATGCGGTGCGCGTTGGCACGGCCGATCTGCTTGCCGAACAGGCCGGCGACGATCGCGCCGACCAGCGGCGCGACCGGCACGAGGACGAGTTCGGTGAGGGAGATGTTGGCAGACATTTTTGCGATCAGCCCTTCAGCGCGTCGAGTTCGTCGGCGGCGATGGTGGCGCGGTTGCGGAACAGCACGACCAGGATGGCCAGGCCGATCGCGGACTCGGCCGCGGCCACCGTCAGGATGAAGAACACGAACACCTGCCCGCCCATGTCGCCCAGGTAGTGCGAGAAGGCGATGAAGTTCATGTTGACGGCCAGCAGCATCAGCTCGATGGCCATCAGCAGCACGATCAGGTTGCGGCGATTCAGGAAGATGCCGATCACCGACAGGGCGAACAGGATGCCGCCCAGCGTCAGGTAGTGCGGCAGCGTGATGTCGGAGAAATTCATGCCTTGCCTCCCTCTTTACCCAATGCTCCCGGCTCCGCCGCGGGGGCGCCAGGAGGGACGGATGCGACCTCGATCGTCGGCGCCATCTTCACGATGCGAAGCCGTTCGGCCTTGCGCGCGCGCAGCGCCAGGTTCGGGTCGATCGCCTTGCTGTCCTTGCGCTCGCGCAGCGTGAGCGCGATGGCGGCGATGATCGCCACCAGCAGCAGCACGGCCGCGATCTGCAGCGGGTACAGGTAGTTCGTGTAGACCTCGATGCCCAGCAGGCGTGTGTTGCCCATGCGCACGGCCGTGGCGTCGGCCACCGGCGCGGCGCCGTGGCTGAAGCCGCCCATCAGGACCAGCGCCATCTCGAGCGCGATCAGCACGCCCACCAGCGCGGCCAGCGGGAACGCCTTCCAGAAGCCGACGCGCAATTCCTCGGTGTTGATGTCCAGCATCATCACGACGAACAGGAACAGCACCATGACGGCGCCGACGTAGACGAGGACGAGCGCGATGGCCAGGAACTCGGCCTTCAGCATCATCCACAGGCACGACGCGTTGAAGAACGCGAGCACCAGGAACAGCGCGGCGTGCACGGTCGAACGCGCGGTGATCACACCGAACGACGAGGCCAGCAGCACGGCCGAGAAAATGTAGAACAGGGCGGATGTTGTTGTCATGGCAATGCGTGGCCTATGACCGCCGGGCGCTCCAGGCGCCTCAGCGGTACTTGGCGTCGGCCTCCTTGGCGGCGGCGATTTCGCGTTCGTAGCGGTCGCCCACGGCGAGCAGCATGTCCTTGGTGAAGTACAGGTCGCCCCGCTTCTCACCGTGGTACTCGAAGATGTGCGTCTCGACGATCGAGTCTACCGGGCAGCTCTCCTCGCAGAAGCCGCAGAAGATGCACTTGGTCAGGTCGATGTCGTAGCGCGTCGTGCGGCGCGTGCCGTCGGCGCGGACGTCGGATTCGATCGTGATCGCCATCGCGGGGCACACGGCCTCGCACAGCTTGCAGGCGATGCAGCGCTCCTCGCCGTTCTCGTAGCGTCGCAGCGCGTGCAGGCCGCGGAAGCGCGGGCTCATCGGCGTCTTCTCTTCCGGGAACTGCACGGTGATCGTCGGCGAGAAGAAGTACTTGCCGGTCAGTCGCATCCCGCGGAACAGCTCGACGAGCAGGAAGCTCGAGAAGAAGTCCTTGAACGAGAACGACGGCTTGGTCAGGGTGGTAGCAGACATGATTTTCTTGAGCCTCGCCTTATTTCCAGATCGACAGCGGAGACTCGATCCACAGGCCGACGACGACCAGCCAGACCAGGGTCACGGGAATGAAGATCTTCCAGCCCAGACGCATGATCTGGTCGTAGCGATAGCGCGGGAACGTCGAGCGCACCCACAGGAACATGGACACCACGCAGAACACCTTGGCGAACAGCCAGAAGAAGTGCGGGATGAACTCGAGGCCGCCGATCGGGGCGAGCCAGCCGCCCAGGAACATGATCACGCACAGCGTCGAGACCAGGATCATGTTGGCGTACTCGGCGAGGAAGAACATCGCGAACGCCATGCCCGAATACTCGACCATGTGGCCGGCGACGATTTCCGATTCGCCTTCGACGACGTCGAACGGCGCGCGGTTCGTTTCCGCCAGGCCCGAGATGAAGTAGACGAAGAAGATCGGCAGCAGCGGCAGCCAGTTCCACGACAGGAAGTTCAGGCCGTGGTCGGCCATCATGCCGCGCCCCTGCTGCGCGACGATGTCGCCGAGGTTCATCGTGCCCGAGACCATCAGCACCACGACCAGGCAGAAGCCCATCGCGATTTCATAGCTGACCATCTGCGCCGACGCGCGCAGCGCGCCCAGGAACGCGTACTTGGAGTTCGATGCCCAGCCAGCGACGATCACGCCGTAGACCTCGAGCGAGGTGATGGCCATCACGAACAGCAGGCCGGCGTTGACGTCGGCCAAGACGATGCCCGGATCGAACGGCACGACGGCCCACGCGGCCAGCGCCGGCATGATCGTCATCACCGGGGCGACGAAGAACAGGCCCTTGTTGGCGGCCGTCGGCCGGATGATTTCCTTGAAGATCAGCTTGACCGCATCCGCGATCGGCGTGAGCAGGCCCAGCGGACCGACGCGGTTCGGGCCCGGACGGATCTGCGACCAGGCGATGGCCTTGCGCTCCCACAACGTCAGGTAGGCGACGAGGCCCAGCAGCGGCAGGATGACGGCGAAGATGCGGATCAAGGCCCAGATCAGCGGCCAGAAATACGTGCCCTGCAGCCAGTGCCAGGCGCCGAGGATGAATTGAATCATGGGTGTTCCGTTCCTCGCCTCAGGCCTTGGCGACGCTGATCGCGCCGAACGACGCGCCAAGCGCGGCGGTCAGCACATGGCCGGCCGGCACGCGCACGACGGTCGGGGCGAGCGTCTTGTCGAGACGAGCCGCGAGCACGGCTTCCGCCCCGCCCTGGCTCACGCGCACCTTGTCGCCGGCCACGAGGCCGAGATCGGCCCACAGCTGCGACGGCAGCGAGGCCTGCGGCGCGCGGGCATCGGCGGTCAGCTGCAGCGAGAGCGCGCGGCGCACGAGGCTGTCGGTCGAATAGATCGGGACGTCGGCGATGCGTTCGAAACCGGTGACGGCTTCGGTGGGCAGCGAGGCCGGCAGCGCGGCGTCGTTGCTCAGGCGCGAGGCCAGCGTCGTCAGGTCGCCCAGCGCCTCGGCCAGCACCTCGTCGGCCGACTGCTGGCCGAAGCCCGGCAGGCCCAGCATGTCGCCGAGGACGCGCAGCACCTTCCAGGCCGGACGCGTCTCGCCCAGCGGACGGGCGACGCCCTGGAACGACTGCACGCGGCCTTCGGCGTTGACGAAGGTGCCGGCGGTCTCGGTGAACGGCGAGATCGGCAGCAGCACGTCGGCCGAGTCGGCCGCGGCGTTGCGGAACGGGGTCAGCGCGACGACCAGGCCCGAGCCGCCCAGCGCAGCGCGCGCGGCGGCGGCGTCGGCGGCGTCGAGCTCGGGCTCGACATTGAGCAGGAACAGCGCCTTCATCGGCTGCGACAGCATCTGGCCGGCGTTCAGGCCGCCCGCGCCCGGCAGCGCGTTGACCAGTTGCGCGCCGACGTTGTTGCCGGCTTCGCCGAGGTAGCCGCAGGTGGCGCCGGTGGCGTTGGCGATCCATTGCGCCAGCGCCAGCAGCGTCGAGGCCTGCGGGTGCTGCGCGGCGGCGTTGCCCAGCAGCACGGCCTTGGACGTGCCATTGAGCAGCGACGCGGCGATCGCGTCGCCCTGCTCCGTCGTCTCGCCGGCGAACGGCGCGGTCGTGCCTTGCGCCTTGGCCACGCCGAGGGCTACGGCCGCCAGCGCGCCGACCCAGCCGCTCGGGGCGACGGTCAGCTGCGTGGCGACGGGCATCAGCCAGTCGTCGGCCAGCGCGTTGATGGCGTGGATCTCGGCGCCCTGGCGCGTGGCCTGGCGCAGGCGTTGCGCGAGCAGCGGGTGGTCCTTGCGCAGGAACGAGCCGACGACCAGCGCGCGATCGAGCTTGGACAGCGACGCGATTGTCGTGCCCAGCCAGCGCACGCCGCCGGTGTGCGCGAAGTCGGCGTGGCGCGTGCGATGGTCGACGCTCTCGCTGCCCAGCGCGCGAACCAGCTTGGCCAGCAGGTGCAGTTCCTCGACCGTCGAGCCGGCGTGGCCCAGCGCGCCGATGCCGGCGACGCCGAACTCGCCCTTGACACGCTTGACGCCGTCGACGACGTAGTTCAGCGCGGTGGGCCAGTCCACCGTCTGCCATTGGCCGCCCTGCTTGATCATCGGGGCTGTCAGGCGGGCGTCGGAGTTCAGGGCCTCGTACGAGAAGCGGTCGCGGTCGGCGATCCAGCACTCGTTGACGTCCTCGTTCTCGTACGGGACGACGCGCAGCACCTGGTTGTTCTTGACCTGGACGACGACGTTGGCGCCGACCGAGTCATGCGGGCTGACGCTGCGGCGGCGCGAGAGCTCCCACGTGCGCGCCTGGTAGCGGAACGGCTTGCTCGTGATCGCGCCCACGGGGCAGATGTCGATCATGTTGCCGGACAGCTCGGAGTCGATCGAGCGGCCGACGAAGGTCTGGATCTCGGCGTGCTCGCCGCGATGGGCCATGCCCAGCTCCATCACGCCGGCCACTTCCTGGCCGAAGCGCACGCAGCGCGTGCAGTGGATGCAGCGGCTCATCTCTTCCATCGAGATCAGCGGGCCGGCCGGCTTGTGGAAGACGACGCGCTTTTCTTCCGTGTAGCGCGAGGCCGAGCCGCCGTAGCCGACTGCCAGATCCTGCAGCTGGCACTCGCCGCCCTGGTCGCAGATCGGGCAATCCAGCGGGTGGTTGATCAGCAGGAACTCCATCACGCTCTGCTGAGCCTTGATGGCCTTGTCGCTCTTGGTGCGCACGATCATGCCCTGCGTGACCGGGGTCGCGCAGGCGGGCATCGGCTTCGGCGCCTTCTCGATGTCCACCAGGCACATGCGGCAGTTGGCGGCGATCGAGAGCTTCTTGTGATAGCAGAAGTGCGGGATGTAGGTGTCGGCCGCATCGGCCGCATGCATCACCATGCTGCCCGGGGGCACCGAGACCTTCTTGCCGTCGAGTTCGATTTCAATCATGAGTGTGGTCTCGTCCCGATCAGACCGCTGCCGGGACCTGGCAGGTCTTGTGTTCGATGTGGTGAACGAACTCGCTGCGGAAGTGCTTGATCATCGCGCGCACCGGCATCGCCGCGGCATCGCCCAGCGCGCAGATGGTGCGGCCCTGGATGTTGTCGGCCACCGAGTTCAGCAGCTCGATGTCTTCCATCTTGCCGTGGCCGTGCTCGATGCGATCGACCATGCGCCACAGCCAGCCCGTGCCTTCGCGGCACGGCGTGCACTGGCCGCAGGATTCGTGCTGGTAGAAGTACGACAGCCGCAGCAGGCTCTCGACCATGCAGCGCGAGTCGTCCATCACGATGACGGCACCCGAGCCCAGCATGGAGCCGGCCTTGGCGATGGAGTCGTAGTCCATCGTCAGCTCCATCATGATCGACGCGGGCAGCACCGGCGCCGACGAGCCGCCGGGGATCACGGCCTTCAGCTTGCGGCCGGTGCGCACGCCGCCGGCGAGCTCCAGCAGCGTCGAGAACGGCGTGCCCATCGGGATCTCGTAGTTGCCCGGCTTGTTGACGTCGCCGACCACCGAGTAGATCTTCGTGCCGCCGTTGTTGGGCTTGCCGCACGCGAGGTAGGCATCGCCGCCATTGCGGATGATCCAGGGCACCGCCGCGAAGGTCTCGGTGTTGTTGATCGTCGTGGGCTTGCCGTAGATGCCGAAGCTGGCCGGGAACGGCGGCTTGAAGCGCGGCTGGCCCTTCTTGCCTTCGAGCGACTCCAGCAGCGCCGTCTCTTCGCCGCAGATGTAGGCGCCGAAGCCGTGGAACGCATGCAGCTGGAAGTTGTAGCTCGAGCCGAGGATCCTGTCGCCGAGATAGCCCGCGGCGCGCGCCTCTTCGAGGGCTTCCTCGAAGCGCTCGTAGATCTCGAAGATCTCGCCGTGGATGTAGTTGTAGCCGACCGAGATGCCCATCGCGTAGGCCGCGATGATCATGCCCTCGATGACGATGTGCGGGTTGAACGCGAGGATGTCGCGGTCCTTGCAGGTGCCCGGCTCGCCTTCGTCGGAGTTGCAGACGAGGTACTTCTGGCCCGGGAACTGGCGCGGCATGAAGCTCCACTTCAGGCCGGTCGGGAAACCGGCGCCGCCGCGGCCGCGCAGGCCGGACGTCTTGACTTCGGCCACGACCTGGTCGGGCGTCATGCCGCCTTCGGCCGCGAGGATCTTGCGCAGGGCCTGGTAGCCGCCGCGCGCCTCGTAGTCCTTCAGGCGCCAGTTCTTGCCGTCGAGGTCCGCCATGATCTGCGGATTGATGTGGCGGCTGTGGAAGGCGGTTTCGACGCCTTGCGACTTGAATCGGGAAAGATCGACCATAAGGAACTCTTTAGCCTCTCACTTGGCCTGCGCGAGCGTGTCGAGCAGATCGTCGATCCGGTCGTTGCTCATGAAGCTGATCATCTCGCGGTCGTTGATCAGCATCACCGGCGAGTCGGCGCAGGCGCCGAGGCATTCGCTCTGCTGCACGGTGAACAGGCCGTCGGTCGTGGTGCCGCCGACCGCCACGTGCAGCTTCTTGCAGATGTGCGCCAGTGCGGCCTGGCCGTCGCGCAGCTGGCACGGCAGGTTGGTGCAGACGTTGATCTTGAACTTGCCGACCGGCTGCTGGTTGTACATGTTGTAGAAGGTCGTGACCTCGTACACCGCGATCGGGGCCATGCCCAGGAAGGCGGCGACTTCGTCTTCCGACTGGCGCGACACGTAGCCGCGCTCCGCCTGCACGATCGTCAGGCAGGCCATCACGGCCGACTGCTTCTGGTCGGCGGGGAACTTGGCGACTTCGCGCGCGAAGCGCTCCAGCATGTCGGCCGAGAGCGGCACGTGCGTCGGGGTGGTTTCGGACTGCATCATCGATCGATCTCGCCAAACACGATGTCCATGGTGCCGATGACGGCGACTGCGTCGGCGATCATGTGGCCGCGCGACATCTCGTCCATCGCGGCCAGGTGTGAGAAGCCGGGCGCGCGGATCTTCAGGCGGTACGGCTTGTTCGCGCCGTCGCTGATCATGTAGATGCCGAACTCGCCCTTCGGGTGCTCGACGGCGGCATACGCCTCGCCTTCGGGCACGTGGAAGCCTTCGGTGAAGAGCTTGAAGTGATGGATCAGCTCCTCCATGTTGGACTTCATCTCGGTGCGGGTGGGCGGCGCGACCTTGTGGTTGGCCGTGATGACCGGACCCGGGTTCGCGCGCAGCCACTTGCTGCACTGCTGGATGATCTTGTTGGCCTCGCGCATCTCCTGCACGCGCACAAGGTAGCGGTCGTAGACGTCGCCGTTGACGCCCACGGGCACGTCGAAGTCCATCTTGGCGTAGACGTCGTACGGCTGCGTCTTGCGCAGGTCCCATTCGATGCCCGAGCCACGCAGCATCGGACCGGTGAAGCCGAGGTTCTTCGCGCGCTCGGGCGTGACGATGCCGATGCCCACGGTGCGCTGCTTCCAGATGCGGTTCTCGGTCAGCAGCGTCTCGTACTCGTCGACGCGGCCCGGGAACTTGCGGCAGAAGTCGTCGATGAAATCGAGCATCGTGCCCTGGCGGTTCTCGTTCATGCGCGAGATCGCCTTGGCGTTGTGGATGCGGGACGCCTTGTACTGCGGCATCGTGTCCGGCAGGTCGCGGTAGACGCCGCCCGGACGGAAGTACGCCGCGTGCATGCGCGCGCCGGAGACGGCCTCGTACAGGTCGAACAGGTCTTCGCGCTCGCGGAACGCGTACAGCAGCACGTTCATCGCACCGCAGTCGAGCGCGTGCGCGCCCAGCCACATCAGGTGGTTCAGCAGGCGCGTGATCTCCGCGAACATCACGCGGATGTACTGCGCACGTTCGGGCACGTCGACGCCCAGCAGCCGCTCGATGGCCAGGCAGTACGCGTGCTCGTTGGCCATCATCGACACGTAGTCGAGGCGGTCCATGTAGGGCAGCGACTGGATGTAGGTCTTCGACTCGGCCAGCTTCTCTGTGGCACGGTGCAGCAGGCCGATGTGCGGGTCGGCGCGCTGGATGACTTCGCCGTCCAGCTCCAGCACGAGGCGGAGCACGCCGTGCGCGGACGGATGCTGGGGCCCGAAGTTGAGCGTGTAGTTCTTGATTTCAGCCATTGCGTTGCTGTCCGGTCAGAAAGCGCGCGGAAAAACGTGAAGAGCGACGGCGCGCATCAATGCAGGCCGCCGTAGTTGTCTTCGCGGATGACGCGCGGCGTGATCTCGCGCGGCTCGATGGTGACGGGCTGGTAGACCACGCGGCGCTGCTCGAGGTCGTAGCGCATCTCGACGTGGCCGCTGACCGGGAAGTCCTTGCGCATCGGGTGTCCGATGAAGCCGTAGTCGGTCAGGATGCGGCGCAGGTCGTCGTGGCCTTCGAAGATGATGCCGTACATGTCGAACGCTTCGCGCTCGAACCAGTTGGCGGCATTCCACACCGGGGTCAGCGCCGCGACGACCGGCAGGTCGTCATCGGTCGCGAACACCTTCAGGCGCACGCGCCAGTTGTTGGCCAGGGACAGCAGGTGGGTGACGACGCAGAAGCGCGGGCCATCCCAGGGCACGTCCTTGTACGACGAGTAGTCGACGCCGCACAGGTCGATCAGTTGTTCGAAACCGAGCGTCTTGTCGTCGCGCAGCTGCTTGGCCACGGCGAGGTAGTCGGCCGCCGAGACGGTGATGGTGATCTCGCCACGCTCACGCTTGAAGTGGGCGATCCGGCCACCCAGGCTGGCTTCGAGAGCAGCTTGCAGGGCATCGAGTCGTTGGGTCATTTTTTTGCTGTCTTCCTGCGAGACATTCGGACGCTGTCGTTAGGCGCGGGCGATGGTGTTTTCTCTGCGGATCTTGGCCTGCAGTTGCAGGATCCCGTACAGCAGCGCCTCGGCAGTGGGCGGGCAGCCCGGCACGTAGACGTCGACCGGCACGATGCGGTCGCAGCCGCGCACGACGGAGTAGCTGTAGTGATAGTAGCCACCGCCGTTGGCGCACGAACCCATCGAAAGGACCCAGCGCGGCTCTGCCATCTGGTCATAGACCTTGCGCAGCGCCGGCGCCATCTTGTTGCACAGCGTGCCGGCGACGATCATCAGGTCGCTCTGGCGCGGGCTCGGGCGGAACAGCATGCCGAAGCGGTCGATGTCGTAGCGCGCGGCGCCCGCGTGCATCATCTCGACCGCGCAGCAGGCGAGACCGAAGGTCATCGGCCACAACGAGCCGGTCTTGGACCAGTTGACGAGCACGTCCACCGAGGTGGTGACGAACCCTTCCTTCAGGAGGCCTTCATTTCCTTTTGCTGCCATAGCTGTCGCTCCGGATGCCGGGATCACTCCCAGTCCAGCGCGCCCTTTTTCCATTCGTAGATGAAGCCGACGACCAGGATCGCCAGGAAGATCATCATTGCCCAGAAGCCGGTGTGGCCGATGTCCTTCAAAGCGACGGCCCACGGGAACAGGAATGCGATCTCGAGATCGAAGAGGATGAACAGGATCGCCACGAGGTAGTAGCGAACGTCGAACTTCATGCGCGCATCTTCGAAGGCCTCGAATCCGCACTCGTACGGAGAGTTCTTCTGCGCGTCGGGACGACGGGGGCCGAGCAGGAAGCCCAGCGCCTGGGGCGCGATGCCGATGAAGGTGCCAACCAGGATGAACAGGATGACGGGGAGGTAGACAGACAGGTCCATGGCTAGCTTCGTGTCGTTTGCAGGCTGCGTCGTTTGTCTGGGGGCAGAAAAAAGAGCGCCTCGACAGATCACAGCTTGCTGATCCCGAGTGCGCCCTATCGCTTCCGCCGTGATCCGCGTGAATGACGCAGGGCGCGTCGGCCATGGCATTCCTGAGGGACCCACGACCATCTCATATTCGAAAAACCTGGTGCCGACGGCGAGACTCGAACTCGCACAGCTTTCGCCACTACCCCCTCAAGATAGCGTGTCTACCAATTTCACCACGTCGGCATGAATGATCGAAGACCATTCGGTAATACTTGACCTGTTCAGTTTGCGTGAGGGTTTTGGCTCACTGAACAGCCTCACATTCTATAGCGAAAAAAACCGTGTTTACCTCTATTCGCTACAGAAAAATGACGCGATCGTCGCATCAACGCGTCGGCACGCCTTGCACGGCCGATGGCGCCGAGGCGGGCACCAGGACAGCGGTCGAAGCGCCGTTCGCGGGCGCGCTGGCGACGGCTGCCGGAGCGCTGAGCTGATCGAGGCGGCTGGCCTCGGCGGCGTGGGCGGAGCCGCGGCCGGTCGAGATCACCGACATGCCCAGCGTGGTCGCGAAGAAGACCGTCGCGCAGATCGCCGTGGAGCGCGACAGGAAGTTCGCGCTGCCGGTGGCGCCGAACAGGCTGCCCGACGCGCCGCTGCCGAACGACGCGCCCATGTCGGCGCCCTTGCCGTGCTGGATCAGCACGAGGCCGATCATGGCCATGGCCGACAGGATCTGCAGGATGAAGAGAAGGTTGGACCAGACTTGCATTTGCTTGGAGCTCCAGGGAAATTCGTTCGTTAATGGGTCAGCCTCAGGCCAGCGCTCGGCCGCTCCGGAGCGGCCTGACAGCCCCTCGGGGGCCGCGAGCGCAGCGAGCTGGGGGCGGTCATGTTGCGCGGCAGATGGCGACGAAGTCGTGCGCCTTCAACGCGGCGCCTCCGATCAGTCCGCCATCGATGTCTTGTTGCGCCAGCAGCGATGCGGCGTTCTCGGGCTTCATGCTGCCGCCGTACAGCAGCGTCATCGCATCGGCATGCTCGGTGGCGGCGTGCAGCTGCGCGCGGATCAGCGCATGCATCTCCTGCGCCTGCTCGGGCGTGGCCGTGACGCCGGTGCCGATCGCCCACACGGGTTCGTAGGCCACCACCATCTCGCCGACGCAGTGCCCCAGCGCGTGGATGACGGCCGACAGCTGGCGCTTGACGGTCGCGTGCGCCGTGCCCTGCTCGCGCTGGCCCAGCGTCTCGCCCACGCACACGATGGGCGTCAGCCCGCGCGCGAGCACGGCCTTGGCCTTCTCGGCGACGATCGCGTCCGTCTCGCCATGCATCGCGCGGCGCTCGGAGTGGCCGACGATGACGTAGCGGCAGCCGAACTCGGCCAGCATGGCGGCCGAGACCTCGCCCGTGAAGGCGCCCTTGTCGTGCTGCGAGCAGTCCTGCGCGCCCCAGCGCACGTCGCTGCCGGCGAGCGCGACCGCGGCCTCGCTGAGGTACGGAAACGGCACGCACACGGCCACGTCGCACGCGAACGGACGCGCGGCGAGGATGCCCGACAGCAGCTCGGCGTTGGCCGAGTGCGATCCGTGCATCTTCCAGTTGCCGGCAACGAGTTTCTTGCGCATGGGGTTGTTCTTGTTGGTTAGGTGATCAGACCCACGACAGCATCAGCTTGCCGACGTGGTGCCCCTCTTCCATCGCGGCATGCGCACGCGACGCCTGATCCGCGGGAAACACCTCCTGGATCACCGGCTGCACCTGGCGCGTGGCCAGCAGCGGCCACACCTTGTCGCGCAGCGAGGCGGCGATCGCCGCCTTGAACGCGACCGGCCGCGGACGCAGCGTCGAACCGGTGATCGTCAGACGCTTGCGCATCACGAGGCCCGCGTCGAACTGCGACTTCGTGCCGCCCTGCGTCGCGATCAGCACGATGCGGCCCTCCTCCGCCATGCAGGAGATTTCGCGCGCGATGTAGTCGCCCGCCACCATGTCGAGGACGACATCGACGCCCTTGCCGCCCGTGATCTCCAGCGCCTTGGCGGCGAAGTCCTCGGTACGATAGTTGATCGCGTGGTCGGCGCCGATCTCGAAGCAGCGATAGCACTTGTCGGCCGAACCCGCGGTGGCGATGACCTTCGCGCCGAAGGCCTTGCCCAGTTGGATCGCCGCGACGCCGATGCCGCTGGTGCCGCCCTGCACCAGCAGCCATTCGCCGGCGGCCAGGCGGCCGCGGTCGAACACGTTGGACCAGACGGTGAAGAAGTTCTCGGGCAGCGCGGCGGCCTCGATGTCGCTGAAGCCCGCGGGCACCGGCAGCATCTGGCCCACCGGCACCGTGCAGTACTCGGCGTAGCCGCCGCCCGCGACGAGCGCGCAGACGCGGTCGCCGATGGCGAAGCCACCCGCGGCCAGCGCCGCGGCATCGCCGCCGACGACCTCGCCCGCGAGCTCGAGGCCCGGCAGGTCGGACGCGCCGGCAGGCACCGGATAGTGCCCCTTGCGCTGCAGCACGTCGGGGCGATTGACGCCCGACGCCGTCACGCGCACCAGCGCCTCGCCCACGCCCGCGACCGGGCGCGCGCGCGCGACCTCACGCAGCACCTCGGGACCGCCGAAGCCGGCGATCTCGATGGCGCGCATGGTCGGCGCGTTGGAAGCGTCGTTGCTCACGTTCAGGCGTGCAGCGGCTGGCCGCTCATTGCGGCTGGCGGTCGCCTTGCGGCTCGCGCTCGAGCAGCGCCTTCATCGACAGCTTGACGCGGCCCTTCTCGTCGGTCTCGAGCACCTTGACCTTGACGATCTGGCCTTCCTTCAGGTAGTCGGTGACCTTCTCGACGCGCTCATGCGCGATCTGGCTGATGTGCAGCAGGCCGTCCTTGCCCGGGAGCAGGTTGACCAGCGCGCCGAAGTCGAGGATCTTGGTGATCGGGCCTTCGTAGACCTTGCCCACTTCGACCTCGGCCGTGATCTCCTCGATGCGCTTCTTGGCGTGCGCGGCGCGCTCCGAATCCGTCGACGCGATCGTGATCGTGCCGTCTTCCTCGATGTTGATCTGCGTGCCGGTTTCCTCGGTCAGCGCACGGATGGTCGCGCCGCCCTTGCCGATGACGTCGCGGATCTTTTCCGGGTTGATCTTCATCACGTACAGGCGCGGAGCGAACTCCGACACTTCGGCGTTCGCGCCGGCGACGGACTCGACCATCTTGCCCAGGATGTGCAGGCGCGCTTCCTTGGCCTGCGCCAGTGCGACCTGCATGATTTCCTTGGTGATGCCCTGGATCTTGATGTCCATCTGCAGCGCGGTGATACCTTGGGTGGTACCGGCGACCTTGAAGTCCATGTCGCCCAGGTGATCCTCGTCGCCCAGGATGTCGGTCAGCACCGCGAAGCGCGAGCCGTCCTTGATCAGGCCCATGGCGATGCCGGCGACGTGCGCCTTCAGCGGCACGCCGGCGTCCATCAGCGACAGGCAGCCGCCGCAGACGGAAGCCATCGACGACGAGCCGTTGGACTCGGTGATTTCCGAGACCACGCGCACGGAGTACGGGAAGTCTTCCTTCGACGGCATGACGGCGACCAGCGCGCGCTTGGCAAGGCGGCCGTGACCGATCTCGCGACGCTTCGGGCTGCCGACGCGGCCGGTTTCGCCGGTGGCGAACGGGGGCATGTTGTAGTGGAGCATGAAGCGCTCGGAGTACTCGCCGGCGAGTGCGTCGATGGTCTGCGAATCGCGCTCGGTGCCCAGCGTCGTGGCGACGACGGCCTGCGTCTCGCCACGCGTGAAGATGGCCGAGCCGTGGGCGCGCGGCAGCACGCCGGTGCGGATCTCGATCGCACGGACGGTGCGCGTGTCGCGGCCGTCGATGCGCGGCTCGCCGGCCAGGATCTGGTCACGCACGATCTTGGCTTCGATGTCGAACAGCATCGCGTCGACCTTGACCGAGTCGACCTTCGCGTCTTCGGCGGCCAGCGCGGCCTTGACCTCGGAGGTGGCGACACGCAGGGCCTGCGTGCGCGCCTGCTTGCTGCGGATCTGGTACGCGGCTTCGATCTTGGCCTGGGCCAGGCCGCCGATCTTGGCGATCAGTGCCTCGTCCTTGACCGGCAGCGTCCATTCGCCCGTCTCGAGCCACAGCGGCTTGCCCGCGTCGCGCACGAGTTCGTGGATCGCGTTGATGGCGATCTTGCCCTGGTCGTGGCCGAACACCACGGCGCCCAGCATGATGTCTTCCGGCAGTTGGTCGGCTTCGGACTCGACCATCAGCACGGCGGCTTCGGTGCCGGCGACGACGAGGTCCAGCTTCGAGTCGATGCGCTGGGTCTTGCCCGGGTTCAGCACGTATTCGCCGTTGACGTAGCCCACGCGCGCGGCGCCGATCGGGCCCGCGAACGGGATGCCGGAGACGGACAGCGCGGCGCTCGAGGCGATCAGCGCGGCGATGTCGGCGTCGACTTCGGGGTTCAACGACATCACGTGCACGACGATCTGCACTTCGTTGAAGAAGCCTTCGGGGAACAGCGGGCGCACCGGGCGGTCGATCAGGCGCGAGGTCAGCGTCTCGAGCTCGCTCGGGCGGCCTTCACGCTTGAAGAAGCTGCCCGGGATCTTGCCGGCGGCGTAGGTCTTCTCGATGTAGTCGACGGTCAGCGGGAAGAAGTCCTGGCCCGGCTTGGCTTCGCGCTTGGCGACGACGGTGGCCAGCACCACGGTGCCTTCGATGTCGACCAGCACGGCACCGGTCGATTGGCGGGCGATCTCGCCGGTTTCCATGCGAACGGTGTGCGCGCCCCATTGGAACGTCTTGGTGACCTTGTTGAACATGCTCATGTTGTTCTTTCTCCGATGTTTATAAGACGCCGTAACGTGGCGTGGGAGACGGGAGGCGACCGTTCAGTGGCGTGATGCCATTCCAGCGATATTCGGGCGAACTTCGGTGGAATGACACATCAGCGCCGGCAAGGCAACGGCTCGAACTCCAAACGCAAAGAGCCTGTCCTGGAGGGTTCCAGACAGGCTCTCTTGGCTCATCAGTGCTTTACTTGCGCAGGCCGAGCTTGCCGATCAGCGCGAGGTAACGGGGGGCGTCCGTCTTCTTCAGGTAGGCCAGCAGGCTCTTGCGCGAGTTGACCATCTTCAGCAGGCCGCGGCGGCCATGGTGGTCCTTGGCGTGCTGCTTGAAGTGGGGGGTCAGCGCGTTGATGCGCGCGGTCAGCAGGGCGACCTGGACTTCGGGGGAGCCGGTGTCACCGGTGCCGCGGGCGTGGGCGGCAACGATTTCTGCCTTGTTGATGTCAGTCATTGCGGATTTCCTTGATGTTGAATCGGAAACCGGCAGCGCTGAGCCAGGCATGAGCCCGGCTTCGCAGCCGCGACGCGTCCGCAAGGGGCGGCGTGGCCTGCTCGGTTTCCTTGACGACTTGCGCACCCGAGTGAAACCGACCCGGGGCGTGCTGAACTTGACTTCGACGACTCTTCCAGGAAAGAAGACGTCATCGAGGACAAGCGTGGGATTATAGCCGAAAGCCAACGCACATGCCACTTCAGGCAGCCGCCGGCCGCGTGGGCGCCCTTCCCCCGTGCTGTCGCGCTGCAGGCCAGCCCCTCCGATCGGCGGCCGGCGATCGTGGGTTCGGGCTGCGGATTTTCAATGGCCGATTGCTCAAAAAATAGGCTCTTGAAATGGGTTCGGGCGCTGCCAACTGGGGAGTCATGCGACGCTGACCTCGCGCCGAAAGCCTCGGCAAGGACGACGTCCACGAACTCCCCCACCAAAGGATCCATCATGTTCATCGTTCCCGTCTCCCGCCGCGCCGCCGTCCGCGCCCGTCACTTCGACAGCCTGTTCGACAACGCGTTCGACCAGCTGTTCTCGCAACCCACCGTCGACAGCGCGCCGGTGCGCCGTCCCGCCATCGACGTCGCCGAATCCGATCGCGGCTACGTCGTCACGCTCGACGTGCCGGGCGTCACTCGCGAGGACGTCAAGGTGTCCATCGACGGCCGCCGCGTGAGCATCGTCGCCGAGGCCCGCGCCGCCGAAGCGCCGGCCGCGGATGCCGCCGCCGAGACGACCAAGACCGCCGACCGCGTGATCCTGCGCGAACGCGCGTTCGCCAGCTTCGCCCGCAGCTTCACGCTGCAGTCCGAGATCGACCAGGCGTCGTCGCAGGCCAAGCTCGACAACGGCGTGCTGACCCTCACGCTCGTCAAGCGCGATCCGGTCTCGACGCAGATCTCCGTCAACTGAGTTCCTCGAACGGCCGGGCAGTCCGTCAGCTTGTCCGGTCCTGGCGGCGGAAACCCCAACCTTTCCGCCGCCTCGAAGTCCCTCGTGCCAATCGGCGCGAGGGACTTTTTTTCGCCTCAGACCTGCGCGAGCGGCCAGCGCGGCTTGACGTCGAACGCGTAGTCCATCTTCGCCAACGCCGGATCGCGCTGCAGCCGCATCGCGCCGGCCAGCGCGATCATCGCGCCGTTGTCGGTGCACAGTGCGAGCTCCGGGTAGTGCACGCGCAGCCCGCGCCGCGCGGCCGCGGCGTTCAGCTGTTCGCGCAGATTCGTGTTGGCACCGACGCCGCCGGCCACGACCAGGCGCGACAGCCGTGTCTCCTGCAGCGCGCGCAGCGACTTCTTGACCAGCACCTCGCAGATCGCGGCCTGCGCGCTGGCCGCGAGGTCGGCGCGTTGTTGTTCCGTCGGCGCCGGGCCCAGTTTCTTCAACGCGGTCGCCACGGCGGTCTTGAGGCCCGAGAACGAGAAGTCGAGGTCGCCGCTGTGAAGCAAGGGCCGCGGCAGCGCCACGGATTCCGGATCGCCGCGCAGCGCCAGCGCGGCCAGTGCGGGCCCACCCGGATAGCCGAGCCCGAGCAGCTTCGCGGACTTGTCGAAGGCCTCGCCGGCGGCGTCGTCGATGGTCTCGCCCAGCATCTCGTAGAGGCCCACGTCGTCGACGCGCATCAGCTGCGTGTGGCCGCCGGACACCAGCAGCGCGACGAACGGAAACTCGGGCGGATCGGCCGACAGGAACGGCGACATCAGGTGGCCTTCGAGATGATGCACGCCCAGCGTCGGCTTGCCCAGCGACGCCGCCAGCGCGCACGCCACGCCCGCACCCACCAGCAGCGCGCCCGCCAGGCCGGGGCCGCGGGTGAAGGCGACGACGTCGATGTCGTCCTTCGTCAGCGCCGCGTCCGCCAGCGCCGCCTCGAGCAGCGGCAGCACGCGCCGGACATGGTCGCGCGACGCCAGCTCCGGCACCACGCCGCCGTAGGCCCGGTGCATGCGGATCTGGCTGTGCAGCGCTTGCGAACGCAGGCGCGGCAGGCCGCTGCCGGCGGTCTCGACCAGCGCGACGCCGGTCTCGTCGCAGGAGGATTCGATGCCAAGAACGATCATGAGGCAGTGTAAGTGTGCATTAATCGACTCAGTTGGTTACAACCTCGGGGCCAGTTGGCTTCCGTAAAACTAATTGGCCGGTTTTAATTGCGCACGTGGTGATATTCGGCCTCACCCAGCGGTTCGACAATGCACTTGTCGGCCGGAGCAAAACCAAACACAAGGCCGTCGACAGTCGTTGGGAATCATGAAGCAATACAAACTCACTGCTTGGCCGGACCTGTCTCCGCGATTCCAGAAGACCACGATGCGCCGCGTCGTGAGCGAGTTGTCCCAGCGTTTCGTCAGCGTCCGCGACCTGGCTCGCAGCAGCGGAGCCTCCGCTCGCGACGTCGAGGAGCTGCTCTCGAAGCTCGAGAAGGACGGCATGCTGATGACGCGCGCCGCGCCGCAGTCGGTCGGCCAATCCAGCGCCTGGCATCAATGGTGGCCCGTCGCCGCCGTGCGCGGCATGGTGCGCGACTGGCGCTGAACGCGGACATTCTCGCGAAAACGCAAGGCGGCCTCCGGGCCGCTTTGTCGTTTCCGCGCCGGGCATCTGGCGCTTTATGACAACTCGATGGCGCCTGATGCTAATGATTCTCGCGGGCGTGGTTGATCGTGTATTTCGGAATCTCGATCACGAGATCCGTCGCGGCGACGATCGCCTGGCATGACAAACGCGATTGCGGCGTCAGGCCCCAGGCGCGATCGAGCAGGTCGTCCTCGGCTTCGTCGGCCTCGCCCAGCGAATTGAAACCCTCGCGCACGATCACGTGGCAGGTGGTGCAGGCGCAGCTCATGTCGCACGCGTGCTCGATGGCCACGCCGTTCTCCAGCAGCGCCTCGCACACGGAGGTGCCGGGCGCCGCGCTGATCGTCTTGCCCTCGGGGCAGAGCGAGGCGTGCGGAAGGATCTTGATGACGGTCATGGGTTGCTGGCTCAGATCTCGTTGACGTTGCGGCCCGCGAGCGCGTCGCGGATGCCGCGGTTCATGCGCGCGGCGGCGAAGCCTTCGGTGCCTTCGGCGAGCGCCTCGACGGCCGCCTCGATCGCGCGCGGCCCCTCCGCAGGACTCGCGTCACGTGCGGTGGCGCGCACGCGCGCGACCAGTTCGTCGATGGCGGCGCGCTCGGCGGCGTCCAGCAGGTCGCCGTCGGCGGCCAGCGCGGCTTCGGTCGCCAGGATCATGCGCTCGGCATCGACCTGCGCCTCGCGCAGGCTGCGCGCGACCATGTCGGACTCGGCGGACGCGAAGCCCTCCTTCAACATGCCCGCCACCTGCTCGTCGCTCAGGCCGTAGCTGGGCTTGACGACGATCGCGGCCTCCACGCCCGAGCCCAGCTCCTTCGCGCCGACGCTCAGCAGCCCGTCGGCATCGACCTGGAACGTGACGCGGATGCGCGCGGCGCCGGCCACCATCGGCGGGATGCCGCGCAGCTCGAAGCGCGCCAGCGAGCGGCACTCCGAGACCAGCTCGCGCTCGCCCTGCACCACGTGCACGGCCATCGCGGTCTGGCCGTCCTTGAAGGTGGTGAAGTCCTGCGCCTTGGCGGTCGGGATCGTCGAATTGCGCTCGATGACGCGCTCGACGAGCCCGCCCATCGTCTCCAGGCCCAGCGACAGCGGCGTCACGTCCAGCAGCAGCAGGTCGCCGCTGGTCGCGTTGCCGGCCAGCGCGTTGGCCTGGATCGCGGCGCCGAGCGCCACGACCTCGTCCGGGTTCAGGTTGGTCAGCGGCGGCTTGCCGAACAGCGTGGCCATCGCGTCGCGCACGACGGGCATGCGCGTCGAACCGCCGACCATCACGACGCCTTGCACGTCCTCCGCCGACACCTTGGCGTCGCGCAGCACGCGCTTCAACAAGCGCAGCGTGGTCGCCGTGAGCTCGGACGTCGCGGCCTCGAATTCGACGCGATCGACGTCGAGATCGTGCACGACGCCATCCACCTCGAACGTGACTGTGGCCTCGGCGATGCCGCTCAGCGCCTCCTTCGCGTGCCGCGCAGCAGTCTGCACGCGGCGACGCTCGCGCGGCGTCAGCTCTTCCAAGGTCTTCAGGCCGGCGCGCTGCAGCAGCGCGCTGGCGAAACGCTGGTCGTAGTCGTCGCCGCCGAGCGCCGAATCGCCGCCGGTCGCCACGACCTCGAACACGCCGCGCGCCAGGCGCAGCAGCGAGATGTCGAAGGTGCCGCCACCGAGGTCATACACCGCGTACAGGCCTTCGACGCCCTCGTCGAGGCCGTAGGCGATCGCCGCGGCGGTCGGCTCGTTGATCAGGCGCAGCACGTTGAGGCCGGCCAGTTGCGCGGCGTCCTTGGTGGCCTGGCGCTGCGCGTCGTCGAAGTACGCCGGCACGGTGATGACCGCGCCGTAGACGTCGTCGTCGAAGGTGTCCTCGGCGCGGAAGCGCAGGGTTGCGAGGATCTCGGCCGACACCTCGACCGCCGTCTTGACGCCATCGCGCGTGCGCATGCCCACCATGCCGGGCTGGTCGACGAAGTCGTATGGCAGGCGCTGGTGGCCCGCGACGTCGGCGAGCATGCGGCCCATGAAGCGCTTGGCCGAGACGACGGTGTTCTCGGGATCGTCTCCCTGCGACGCCAGCGCGTCATGGCCGATCTGGCGGCCGCCGCCCTCGAGGTAGCGCACCGCCGACGGCAGGATCACGCGACCCTGGTCGTCCGGCAGGCACTCGGCGACGCCGTGCCGCACGGCCGCCACCAGCGAGTGCGTGGTGCCGAGGTCGATGCCCACGGCGATGCGGCGCTGGTGCGGATCGGGCGCCTGGCCGGGTTCGGAGATCTGGAGCAATGCCATGTCTTTGTTTTCTTCTACGAGAGCGCATCGACGCGCTTGTCGATGTCGCTCATGAACTTGTCGACGAACATCAGCCCGCGCACGGTGCCGGCGACGGTGCGCCAGTCCACCGAAGCGGCGTCGTCGATCTGCGCCTGCAGCGACTTCAGCGTCACGTTGCGCGAGGCCACGACCTCGTCGGACAGCGCGTCGACCGCGTCCAGCGAGGCCGCGTCGGACAGCGCGTCGCGCCACGCCATCTGCTGCATCAGGAACGCGGCGGGCATCGCGGTGTTGCTCTCGGCCTCGATGTCCGCGCCGTGCAGCGCGCACAGGTAGGCGGCGCGCGCGAGCGGATCCTTCAGGCGGCGATACGCCTCGTTGATGCGGATCGCCCACTGCATGGCGACGCGCTGGGCCGCGGCCGTCTCGGTCGCGAAGCGATCCGGGTGCGCCGCGCCCTGCAGCTGCTTCCATTTGGCGTCGAGACTGGCCATGTCGATCGCGAACCGTTCGGGCAGCCCGAACAGTTCGAAATCGGTAGCGGCGAGGCTCAGTCCGTCTTCCATCGTTTCTCCAGGAAGAGCGACGAGCCGTTGTCCGGATATTCGCCGAACGGGCCGCGTTCGACGTAGCCGTTCGCGCGGTACATGCGCGCCGCGGCCACGAGTTCCTCGCCCGTCTCCATCAGCGCGCGGTCGATGCCTTGCGCGTGCAGCACCGTCTCCAGCGCCGCGAGGATGCGCGGGCCGAGGCGCGCGCCGCGCTGCGCGGGCGACACGAACATGCGCTTGATCTCGCCGTACGGCTTGCCGTCGGTCGCGGGCTCGGCCGGCATCGTGCGCACCGCGCCGCAGCCGACGACCGTGTCGTCCATCCAGGCGCCCAGGAAGGTCACGGACGGATGCCTCAGGCCGGACAGGTCGAGCAGGTAGTTCTCTTCCGGTGGATAGACCGACAGCAGGTACGCATCGAGCTCGGCGATCAGCGCGAGCACTTGCGGGTGATCGGGCGGCGTGGGGCGGATGTCGAAGTTCATGGCAACGGGAAACGGGATTCGCCAACAAAAAGGCGCGACCAGTGCCGCGCCTTCGAGGCGTTGAGCCAGCAGGAAATCAGACGCGGAAGGATTCGCCGCAGCCGCACTTGTCCTTCTCGCGCGGGTTGTGGAACTTGAAGCCTTCGTTGAGGCCCTCGCGGACGAAGTCCAGCTCCGTGCCGTCGATGTAGGGCAGGCTCTTCGGGTCGACAAGCACCTTGACGCCATGGCCTTCGAAGATCACGTCCTCGGCCGCGACGTCGTCGGCGTACTCGAGCTTGTAGGCCAGGCCCGAACAGCCGGTCGTCTTCACGCCCAGACGCACGCCGACACCGCGGCCGCGCTTGGTGATGTAGCGCGTCACGTGCTTTGCGGCGCGCTCGGTCAGGGTCACCGCCATCGTCTTGCGCCTCAGGCGTTCGCGGACGCAGACTCGGCCACAAGCGCGTCGACCGGCGTCTCCGCGCCGTGGCGTGCCTTGTAGTCGCTCACCGCGGCCTTGATCGCGTCTTCCGCGAGGATCGAGCAGTGGATCTTGACCGGCGGCAGCGCGAGCTCCTCGGCGATCTGCGTGTTGCGGATCGCCATGGCCTGGTCCAGGGACTTGCCCTTGACCCATTCGGTGACCAGCGACGACGACGCGATGGCCGAGCCGCAGCCGTAGGTCTTGAAGCGCGCGTCCTCGATCAGGCCCGTGGCCGGGTTGACCTTGATCTGCAACTTCATCACGTCGCCGCACGCCGGCGCGCCGACCATGCCGGTGCCCACGGTGTCGTCACCCTTGTCGAAGCCGCCCACGTTGCGCGGGTTCTCGTAGTGGTCGATGACCTTGTCGCTGTATGCCATG